>Ga0209712_10000440_pt1 | contig 37363 bp, 37 predicted proteins | sample ArcOceMetagenome_FD_187443 | JGI IMG/M metagenome (GOLD analysis project Ga0209712, IMG submission 187443) | Marine eukaryotic phytoplankton communities from Arctic Ocean - Arctic Ocean - Greenland ARC118M Metagenome (SPAdes) (version 2) | ecosystem: Environmental > Aquatic > Marine > Oceanic...
TTTCAAAGTTGTTAGCAAAATTAAAAACAGTTCTAAAAAAACAAAAATACATAATAACTAAAAAAAAAAACAGGAAAAAAGGGAGTTGAACCCCTGACCTTTGGTTTTGGAAACCACTGTTCTACCAACTGAACTATTTTCCTATATGTACTATCAAATATGTTAAATAAATATTTTTTTGAAATTCGGAATCGTACAGTTTTAATAGGTTTTTCTTGGGTGGTAACAGTAATGTTTGCCTATTTAAACAAAGAAACTTTATTGTTTCTGTCTATAAAGCCGAATTTAGGCTTTTTTAAACAAACATCTTTTTATTTTATTGCTACTAATGTAACAGACATATTTTCAGTATATTTGTCACTTACCTATTTAGTAGGTTTTCAATTAACATTTATATATTTTTTATGTCATATAAAAGCATTTTTTATGCCAGCTTTATATAAAACGGAACAAAAAAAATTAGCTTTCTTTTTTAAATTAAGTTTTCTTTTGTGGTTATTAGGTTTATTACTCTTGAATAAAGCTGTATTACCGTTTTGTTGGGACTTTTTTTCCAGTTTTCAAAACCCATCGACTTATTCAGTTAATATATTTTTCGAAATAAGAATTACAGAATATTTGTCGTTATATGTTTTGACTTATTATATTACGGCATTTGTAAGCCAGTGTTTTTTAATTTTATTTTTATTATTGAGTATTCTTAAAAAAAAATTACTTTTCATTAGAAGTACACGTAAAATTTTTTACTTAATTTTTTTTGTGATTGCTACTTTAATAACCCCTCCTGATATAATTAGCCAATTAATACTTGGAAATACGTTTATTTTAATGTATGAGCTAGTGATAGTTATTATTATTATAAAAAATTTTAAATTAATTAGGTAACCAATTAAAACTTGTAAGTAATCCTACAGTAAATAATAAGTATCCTAATGATAACGGTAAAAAAGACTTCCAACCAATATGCATGAGTTGGTCGTACCGATATCTAGGTAAAGCTGCTCGGGTCAAAATAAAAAATACTACCCCTAAAATAATTTTAAGGGAAAGCCAAAAGCTTCCTGGTAAAATGTTTAAAGGTAAAACATTAAATAATGGTAACCATCCTCCCAAAAATAATATCGAAGAGAATGTGCTCATTAAAAGCATATTAGCGTATTCTCCCAAGAAAAAAAGAGCAAACGTCATTGCGGAATATTCAACGTTGTAACCAGACACTAATTCGGCTTCAGCTTCTGGTAAATCGAAAGGGTGTCTGTTTGTTTCTGCTAACATAGAAATATAAAATAAAACAAACATTGGAAACAAAGGTACTATATACCAAACTTTTTCTTGAGATAGTACAATATTACTTAAATTGAAAGAGCCGGCACAAACACAAATATTTACAATTATAAATCCGATAGACACTTCGTAAGAAATCATTTGTGCAGCAGAACGTAAAGAACCTAAAAATGGGTATTTAGAGTTACTAGACCATCCAGCCATAACTATACCGTATACACTTAAAGACGATATAGCAAATAAATATAAAACACCTAAGTTCATATCGGAAATTACTACAGTCTCTGACAAAGGTATAACAGCCCAGCCAATTAAACTTAGCACAAATGTTAAAATTGGTGCTAATAAAAACACATAAATATTAGAGTTACTTGGTAAGATAGTTTCCTTCGCAAAAAGTTTTAAACCATCAGCTAGTGGTTGCAATAAACCTAAAAAACCAATAACGTTTGGACCTCTTCGTCGCTGAATACTACCCATTAGTTTTCGCTCCGCAATTGTAAAATAAGCTACAGAAATCAATAGTGGAATAACTATTGCAAGAATTTTTAGAATAATGCAAATTACTGCGATCATATATAAATTTTAATTTTAAAGGTTAAAACCGGATTTGAACCGGTATTACAAGATTTGCAATCTAATACATTACCGATTATGTTATTTAACCTATAAAAGTTATTAAAAGGATAAGGAGGGATTCGAACCCACGGTATTTTTTAATACAATAGTTTTCAAAACTAACGCCTTAAACCACTCGACCACTTATCCGTAAAAGTAGCAAAAGAAGGGATTTGAACCCTCAGCTTTAACCTTGGCAAGGTTACACTCTACCAATTGAGTTACATTTGCTTTATTTTAAACTTTTATTTTATGAGATTTTAACAAGAACAAAAAGTTCTTAAAATCAGTAGGTGTCGTTGAGATATTAATATCTAAACCTTTTAAATTTTTAAAAAATTGATAATTTTTTTCTAACTCATTAAAGATTAAAACATTAGATATTTTAAATGAAAATGAGTTGTAATTGAAGATTTTAGAACGTTTAATTTTTTTGTTTTCAATAACAATTTTATTAATCAATTTTGTTAAAAATTCCAGCATTTTTAAGCGACGTAACACAACTTTACAGCCAACAGGTTGCCCTTCTCGAATCTTTAAAGAAACACTTGAAACTTTAGATTCAATTAATGAGCCTTTCTGAAAAGTGATCAATTCTAGAGCAATCAGTGCAGCGATTAATTGTTTTAAATCAGATTTTTTAAAATTAAATCGTAAACTAATAAAATTTAATTTTGGTATTTTAGTCAAGTTTTTATATCGAAATTTATTTATTAAATCGTATTTTACGATATTTTCGTTGTAATGTTCAAAAAAGTGCATTAACTTTATTATACTGTGCCTAACGAGATATTAGCGAACTTTGAATATTTACCTTTTTTTAATTTTTTAGGTACGGGGCCTACAATTCTAGTAGCTAAAGGTTTACCTTGAGCATTTATTAAACTTATAGAATTATTATCAAAAAAGATAACAGAACCATCTTTGCTTGTTTGCTTTGCTTTAGTTTTAATTATTAAAGCTTTATAAACTTCGCCTTTTTTTACTTTAGAAGTTTTTCGGGACTTGTTTCTTAACTCTTTTATTGAAACAATAATAACATTGCCTAATTTTGCAAATTGTTTTTTAAAGCCCCCCAACACTTTTATACATTTAGCACTTTTTGCTCCCGAATTATCGGAAACTTTTAATATTGTTTGTTGTTGAATCATTTTGGTTTTTGTATATTATTTTTGCGCTTATAGCTCAATTGGATAGAGCGTCGGGTTTCGGTTCCGAAGGTTATAGGTTCAACTCCTTTTAAGCGTATAAATTTTAAATTACTTCAGGTGTTTTAAAACCATCGATAGTTTGCAAATTTTCTTTTTGTAAACCCGTCTTTATGCAAATCTAGTTTTTGCTTAAAACTTAAACTTGTTTTTTTTGAAGAGTTTAACAATTCTGAATTAAAACTTTTATAAAAAGATTCCGCTTTCTTTTTTTTACTATTTAAAACTAAAAATTTTATAGCATAAGACATTTTTAATTTGGAATTTAATAAAAAAGGAAACTCAACTGTTCGTTTTCGTTTTCGTTTAATCTGTTTTACATAAAGCAGTGGAGAACTGTTTATTAAAGATGTTTTTAAAATTGTTTCAAAATTTTTTTTTGCTTGACTTTTTTGAATTGATTTTAAAGTCTTGAAAAGAACTTTTTCAGATGTTCGTTTATTACCATTGACCATTATACGATTTGATATATTTTGTTTTAAAGTTTTCTGTTTTATCATAGATAATTTGATATTTTTTTCGTACCATATTTAGATCTTGAGGTTTTTCTTGTTTTTAAACCAGAAAAATCAAGTTTACCTCTCACTAAATGATACTTAATTCCAGGTAAATCTTTAACTCGACCACCTCTAATTAGTACGGTAGAATATTCTTGTAAATTATGACCTTCTCCTGGTATGTATGCAGATACTTTTTTACCATTAGTTAAACGTAGCGTAGCTAATTTTCTTAAAGCAGAATTAGGTTTTTTTGGAGTTCTTAAAAATATTTTGGTACAAACTCCTTTTTTTTGAGGGCTCATATCTAAAGCAGGAACTTTATTTCTTCGTTTTTTTGTTGATCTTTTCTTTTTACATAATTGATTAATTGTTGGCATTTATATTTTTTTAATAAACGCTTATATGCAATAATAAGCGTAGGTGTACACTAATAAAATTTTTATTATAAACTCTTGAATAAAATTATTATTTATAAAGTTTATAGAAACTAAACTTTTAAAAAACATTAAACCTACAATAAATATACTTAACGCGTAAAAACTAAATTTAATTAATTTAATAAAAATACTTACTTTATTTTTATTATTTAAAATACTTCCGTAATAAATAAAAATTGTTTTATATATAAAAAACAAAATAGAAAAACAAAAAGTTATTATTAATATGGGTTTAAAAATAAAATAAATATCGAACATGTTGAAAGACGCAAAAGTTTTTAATAATAAAATATAAATGACAAAAGTGTAGTAAATAAGAATTATAATTTCAGTCTTTTTACTTTTTATTTTATTTATTTTTAAAAAATGAAATAAAAAATACATTAATAAAATCAAAATTGATACCGTTAATGTAAATTCTGTTAAAGTGAGTATATGAGACCACGTTAAAATGTTTCGAACAACTATTAATAGATTTTTAATTAAAGTTCTAAAATCGCTATTTATAAAAAAGAACTCTCCTGCAGTCATATGATATTCTTCATAAACGTGCTCAATTAAAAACCAACCAAAGACGCGATTTAAAAGATTTAAATCATAAGGTGTTATTAACAATTTATAAAAAACAAAATACGTGATTAAACTCATCAGTTTGCCTGCAAGTAAATACCACATAATTATTATTAAAAAATATTCTAACTTACTCGTTACCGGAATTGAACCGATACTCTCTAAAAGAACCAGATTTTAAGTCTGACGTGTCTACCAATTCCACCAAACGAGCTTAACTAAACTTTACTATATTCCACAATTTGATCTTTTAACATTAGGTTCTCAATTATTCGGACTATTAATTAGTTTGTATTTATTTTATTACTATTCTATATCTACCAGTATTTCTAATTTTATTGAAATTAAAAAATTTCGAACTAAAAAAATTAATAAAAATACTAACTTAATAACAACCATTGACAAAGATTTAGATTATAATTTATGGTTAATTAGTTATAGTTATATTAATTTTATTAAATAAAATTTTTTCACATTTTAAACAGGGGGTATAACTCAATTGGCAGAGTGTGTGCTTTGCAAGCACAAAGTTATCGGTTCAAGCCCGGTTACTTCCAAAATATAAAATCTCTCCAGGCTGGATTTGAACCAACGTCCAAGTGGTTAACAGCCACTTGCTCTACCGCTGAGCTACTGAAGAGAAACAAATTAACTATCTTATCGTTAACGTTTATAAGACTCTATAACATTGTTTAAATTCAACCACATAGAAAAAGCACTTGAATTATTTGAAAATTTCACATCGTCTACAACCAATATTTGAAAAACTTTATAACTTATTTGTAAATACTGAGGAGGTAACGGCCATAGCTCTGAGTTTAACAAATAATAATCAAGTAACTTTTTACTTTTTTTGGAAAAAGTAACAATGTCACCTTTCTTTAATAATGTGGATGCATTAGCTACGCGTACATTGTTTATGAAGACATGTCCGTGTGATATAAGTTGACGTGCATTCATAATACTTAAAGTAAAATGAGATCTTGTCAACACGACATCAAGTCTTCTTTCAAAAAGCTCTTTAAAAAATAATTTTGAATTAATTCTATTTTGAACTTGATTTGACCTAGACAGTGCAGTCGCGACGTTTTTCTTTAAAACGCTGTTTGACAAGCTTCCATAAAAAAGATTGAAACTTTTTTTAACAGTTAAGTTTTGTTTATAATTTTTAGAAAAAAAATTGTTATATCTAGGTACTTGATAAACACTTTGATCATAAAATTTATAATAACAATTATTTTTTCGAGTTTTAGAAATTCTTGTTAATTGCGACAACATAAATTGCCACTTCCGTTTTTTAAATTTTAACAGTTTTGATCTATTTTGTACATTTTTTTTCAAAGATACAAATTTTTTATACACGGGTTTGTGTCGATATTTTTTTTTAGTAATCATAAAATCTATTTTTTACGTTTTTTAAACAATAATTTTGTTAACTTATTCTGTTTTTTCGATTTTCTTAATATAGAATAGATTAAAAATGAACACAATTGTTTCATATTTTTTTTTAATAAAAAAGCAGGAACAGTATAAATTGTATTTATAGATTTCAATGAAATTTGGCTACCTAAAACAACTAATGGATAACCTATAGAAGATAATTCCTTCAAAACAGGCAAATCTTTAATAGAAGCGTTAAATAGAACGACTAAATCGAAAGTTTTGTTAGCTGAAGAACTATTCATTGACAAAATCCCCTGAGTTGAACTAACATCGTTATTACCTAATAGCCCATTTGTCCATAGAGATTTTTGTAAAAAAAAATGTTGTGAATCTTTTAAAATTAATTTATTTTTAATATAAGGAAAACCTATAAATAAAATTCTTTTATTACTAGAATGATATAAATAGATTAAATTTAACGCTTGTTTTAAACATAACTCTATATAATCAATAGTTTTGCTTGTAGAACTTTGAAAATTGATTTTATGAGCTTGATACTTTAATAAATATAATTTAAGTAAAGTGTACTTTTTAACTTTAAAATTTTTTAATTTCATTTAAACTTTTTTACCTTCTTTTAATTTAATCACTTCGCTATTGTACGAAATACCTTTTCCTTTGTAAGGCTCAGGAGCTTTACAACTTCGAATTAACGCAGCTGTTTGGGCTACCTGGCTTAAATTGTGTCCTGAGATAAATAACTTATCGGCTTTATAACATTTAACATTAACAGTTTCAGGTATTTTGAAATAGAGACTGTGGCTATACCCCAATTTTAAATGAATCAAATTACCCTGCGCAGTTTCAACAGGAAATACTTTGTAACCAACACCTACTAAGTTAAGTTTTTTGCATATAGTAGTAGAAACTTCTAAAAACGTTTGTTTTATTAAAGCTACTGTTGTACCTCGTGAGCTTTTCAAGGTTTTTTTGTCTTTGTTTGATAATTTTTTAAAAGGAGAATCCAAAACTTTTATCAAATTATCATCCTTAAGCATTTCAATTTTAACTTGTAATTTTAAAATTTTTTTACCAAAAGGACCGTTTATTAACATAATTTGCCTTTTATCGCAATAAAAAGCTTCAATATTTACTGGAATCTTAATACTGTAACGTTTTGAAAAAGTCTTCATTTTATTTTACTATTATAAAAGGCTCTCCCCCTAATTTTTGTTGTTTACAATCGTTGAGAGACATGAAACCTTTATTCGTTGAAATTATGATTACTCCTTTACTTGAATCTAACTTCCAGAGTTGTTTCAGTGAATAATAAATTCTTAAACTGGGTTTGCTTAATACTTTTATAGAATTTATTACAGGTTTTTTACTTTTGTATTTTAAAAAAATTTTTAAAACATTTGGGTTACTTTTTGACGTTTTGTATCCTGAAATAAAACCTTCATCCCACAAAACATTTAAAACCGACTCACATGTTTTTTTTCGTATTTGATTGATATAGGCTTTTTTTGCAGATTGACCATTTTTAATACTTGCAATCATATTGTATAAATGATTTTTCATAATATATTAATTACTTGATGTTCAGAGACAGATTTGAACTGCCGTCACAAGGATTTTCAGTCCTTTGCTCTAACCAACTGAGCTATCTAAACAAAAATTTTTTTGTTTTAAAATTAAATTCCCGTAATTATTTAAAACTTTTATATACTTCTTTAAACAGGTATCATTAGAAATTACCATAAAATTATCTGGATTAATTTTATTTTTCAATTTTTGATTGTATTTTAGAGGTTGATTTACTATTTCAATTTTTAAAATAACATCAAAAAATATATTATGTTTTAATTTTTTTAAAAATATTAATAATAATGAACCTTTAGAAGAATGTACTTTAAATTGTCGAGTATAAAGACTATATTCAAAATGTTCTTGAGCCGTTTTATTTACATGAGGTGATTTTAAAACTGTAAAAATTTTTTTTTTAACTGGATTTTGAAAAAATAAGCTGGTCGTCGTTAACTTTAATTTTTCTGTAAGTATTTTGTTTGTAAAAAAACTTGAAAAAAGTTTTATTGACTTATAGTTTTTTGAAGAAATATGTATATTAATAAACATAAATTTTAATTTAATTAAGTAAAAGATTAATGTGATAAGTTTATACTATCGTTTAAATAAATACAAGTTAGTACAGTAAATACGTAAGCTTGAATCATTGCAACACCTAACTCTAAACCCATCAAAACAACAAGAACTAATAATGGAAGAATGTGTAAAATTGAAAGAAAATCTTCCAATAACAACATACTCCAAGCAAAACCAACAATTACTTTTAGTAAAGTGTGTCCAGCCATTAAATTAGCAAACAATCGAACTCCTAAACTAATAGGCTTGAAAATATAAGAAATTAATTCAATTGGTACTAATAATAAACCTAAACCAATTGGTGTGTTAGCTGGTAAAAACACAGATAACATATTAATTTTATGACGTTGAACACCGATAATTACAACACCAATAAAAATTGGAAAAGATAATGCAAATGTTACAATTAAATGACTTGTAATAGTAAAACTATAAGGTACTAAACCAATTAAATTATTAAATAAAATAAAAGTGAATAAAACTGCAATAAATGGGAAATATTTTTCACCTTCTTCATTTAGATTATCAAACGCTAACTGAGCTGCTGTTTCATAAACAGTTTCAACAAATGTTTGCCAAGGATTAGGAATAAAAAAATAACTAGTTTCTCCTAAATAATCTGTATCTGAACTAAAAAGGTAAACCATTGAACTAAAAATTAATAATACGATTAAATTAATAAATAACATATTAGTCAATGAAAAATCTAAACAAAACACTTTAATAGAAAATAAAGAAATTATTTGAAATTGTTCTAATGGAGTAAATAACATATATAAGTAATTTTGTTTTATTTTGATTTTGTGTGCGCTAGTTTTGTTTCAATAATTCCTATTGCAGGAATTAACACAATAAAAAATAAAAAATAGAATACTGTACCTACTTGGCCAACAAGAACGTAAACGTCTTTAACAGGTTTCTGACCAACCCAACCAAGAATTAAAAAATCAGCAACAATTAACCAATAAAAAATTTTAAAAATAGGACGGAAAGTTGTACTTCTTACTTCTGAAGTGTTAGTGAATGGAATTAAAAATAATATAACTAACGAGCCACCCATTGCAACAACACCTCCTAACTTATCAGGTATAGACCTTAAAATAGCATAAAATGGTAAAAAATACCATTCAGGAACAATGTGCGCGGGAGTTTGCATAGGATCTGCTGGAATGTAATTATCAGGATGACCTAAAGAATTTGGAAAATAAAACACAAATGTTGCAAAAAGAAGTAAAAAACAGAAAAAAGCAAACAAGTCTTTAACAAAAAAATAAGGATAAAATGGAACTTTGTCTACACCGCTGTCTACGCCTAAAGGATTGTTTGACCCATCTTTGTGTAACAACGCTAAATGTAATAAAGTTAAACCTGCAATAACGAAAGGTAATAAAAAATGTAAACTAAAAAATCTATTTAAAGTAGCATTATTTACTGTAAAACCTCCCCATAACCAATCAACAATAGACTGACCAACAATGGGAACCGCTGTTACTAAACTGGTAATTACTGTAGCTCCCCAAAAACTCATTTGGCCCCAAGGTAATACGTAACCCATAAAAGCGGTACCCATCATTAAAATAAAAATTAAAACACCAGAACACCATAATAATTGCCGCGGTTGCATATACGAACCATAATATAATCCTCTAAATATATGAGAATATACTACGATAAAGAACATTGAAGCACCATTTGCATGAATATATCGAATTAACCAACCATTATTAACATCTCGCATAATATGTTCAACACTACTAAAAGCTAAATCAATATGAGGTGTATAATGCATCGCTAAAAATACACCTGATAAAATTTGGATAACTAAACAAATCCCTGCCGATGAACCAAAACTCCATGCATATGTTAAATTTATTGGAGTTGGGTAATGAATAATATGATTGTCAACAAACGATAAAACATAATTTTTGTTCCATCTTAATGTTTTAGTTACAAACGAAGCCATGAAACTTGAATTTTGAAATGAAGAAGAAGAATTTGAAAAAGTATCAAATACGGAATTTTTTAATTTATAAGTAGATTTCATTTATAATATGTAAAAAAATTTAGAACCGCCTCTGACGCTTTGAAGTTCTACTATTGGTATGTGTTCGTTGACCTCTAACCGGTAAACCATTCAAACGTCTTAACCCTTTGTAAGATTTAATATCAATTAAATTCCGCAAAGAAAAAGCTTGTAATTTTCGTAATTCGTTTGTAATTATCAAATCAGACTTTTCAATTATTTTAACCAATTTCGATACTTGATCGTTAGAAAGTTCGGAAGTTTTTAAATTGTTAGAAAATCCTAATTGTTTACAAATCAAACTTGAATTTTTTTTACCTAACCCGTATATTTTCTGTAAGGAAAAAATTAAAGGTTTATTGTTTAAAATTTCTGTTTCAAATATATATATCATACTTTTAAAATTAAAAATACATAAATTCAACTAACATATTTGTACTAAAGTGAATCGAATTTAAGAATATGTTTGGGTAAATTCCCATTACAAGAGTTCCTAGTAATAATGGAAAAAATATTAGAAATTCCCGTTTATTAATATCTAAATAATTTTTGAAATATTGGGTTTTTAAGTTACCGTAAGCGATTCTGTTAAACAACCATAACGAATAACATCCACCAATAATCATACCTGTGGCACTCAAAAATGTAACTGTTGTATTAGCTTTGAAAGAACCTGTTAAAATTAAAAATTCTCCAACAAAACTACCTGTTCCTGGTAAACCGATATTTGACATGGTAAAAAATAAAAAGATGAATACATAAATAGGCATCGTATGCACAAGCCCTCCATAATATTTAACCATACGGGTATGATGTCTATCATACACAACTCCAATAATTAAAAATAGAGCACTTGCAACAAAACCATGACTTAAACTTTGTAATATAGCACCTTCTAACCCAATAACATTAAAACTAAACAATCCTACCATAACTAAATTCATATGCGCGACAGATGTGTAAGCAATAATTCTTTTAAAATCTGATTGGCGTATTGCTGTAAAAGATGTATAAACAATTCCCACAACAGACATTGCATAAACAAATGGTGCAAAATAAAAACATGCTTCAGGAAACAACGGAAACGAAAACCGAATAAATCCATATGTCCCCAGTTTTAATAGTACACCTGCTAAAATAACTGAACCCGCTGTAGGAGCTTCAACATGAGCTTCTGGTAACCAAAGATGTACAGGAACCATAGGAACCTTTGTGGCAAATGATGCAAAAAAAGCAAACCACATTATTTTTTGTTCTAATGGTGAAAATGAGAACGTTAATAACACTTCGTAGTCAGTAGTTCCTACTTGGTAATATATATACAAAATAGATAATAGCATTAAAACAGAACCTAATAATGTATACAAAAAAAAGAAGTAAGCAGCTCGAATTTTTCGTTCTCTTGATCCCCAAATACCTATGATTAAAAACATAGGTATTAGTACACTTTCGAAAAAAATATAAAAAAAAAGTAAATCAAGAGTACAAAATACTCCAATTAAGAAAAACTCCATAACCAAGAAAGAGATTAAATATTTTTTTAAATCAACTTGAATAGTATCCCAACTTGCAAGTAAACAGATTGGGATTAGTAAAGTTGTTAACAAAATAAAAAATAGTGATATACCATCAATTCCTATTGAAAAATTTAGATTTAGAATTGGTACCCAAAAAAAGTTTTCTGTAAACTGAAAAGTCCCTACAGATTTGTTGAAAAAGACCCACAAAAGAAGGGATAACACGAACGTTAAACATGAACAATTTAAAGCAATAGATCGCAATAAAGACCTGCTTGACGATGGAATAAATGATAAAATAAAGGCTCCTATTAACGGTAACACTAAAATACAGGATAATATATTTTTAATATATAACATAGATTTAATAAACTTAAACTGCTGTAGATACTAGCAAGCTAATTTTGTAAGAAAACAAGTACAATAATGTAGGGTTGATAAACAAAAATAAAAATAAGAAAAATAAAAGAGATATTAACACAGAACTTTGGACTTGAATTGGATAATATAACTTACCAACTAAAACTTTTTCAAAGTACAAAATTTTAATTAATCTTATATAATAAAAAGTACCCACCACACTACATAAAATACTAATTAATACAACGAAAAACATAGACGATTCAATTGCAGTTAAAAATACACTGATCTTTACTAAAAAACCAATCATTGGAGGAAACCCTGCAACGGAAAAAAGTACTGTTGTAAAAAAAATAGCCAACATATAATTAGACTTTCCTAACAATACTAAATCTGTAAGATCTTTATTCTGTTTTTGCAAATGATTATTTTTCAAACGAGTTAAAATAAAAATAGACCAAACACATAACCCAGAAAAACTATAAACAACTAAATAACATAATAACATTTGAATACTTTCAAACGTTCCTGCGCTAAAAGCTATTAAAGCATAACCCATATGGCTAATAGAACTGTAAACCAATAAACTTTTTAATTTTCTTTGTTCCAGCCCACCAAAAGAACCTACTATAATGGATAAAACAACAACAATTACAATAAAATAACGCCAGCTTTCAAAAAAACCAAAAAAACTATAGTAAAAAATTCTTAACAATAACACAAAAATAGCTAACTTAGGTACAACTGAAAAAAAAAAGGTTGATGAAGAAGGCGAACCTTCGTACACATCAGGAGCCCATGTATGAAAAGGTGCTATTGCTAATTTGAAAAGTAAACTTATTAAAATAAATACTAAACCAAATTGCACAAGGCTAAAATCAAAAAGACTAATTTCATTTAGAATAACGTCATGGTTTCCGGGAAAAACATTAACGAATAAATCTTTAAATTCTTCAAAATTAATTGTGCCAGTAACTCCATACAATAATGAAGAACCAAATAAAAATAAACTTGACGAAAAAGCTCCTAAAATAAAATATTTAATACCAGCGTCGACAGAATGTGTCGAATTTTTTTTAAACGATGCCAATACATAGAATGCTAAACTTTGTAATTCAATTGCAAGATAAGCTGTTAATAAGTCATTTGAAGAACATAACAAAAATAATCCCAACACAGCAAACAAAATTAATAATATATACTCAAATTGATTTATTTTTTGACTTGTTAAATACGGTTGAATCATTAACAAACAAAATAAAGAAAGGCTTCCTATAACAAGTTTAGAAAAAAAACTTAGATAGTCATTAACAATAGTATCATTTAAAACGCTTTGTTCTAAAACGTCCAGACCGTCATTTAAGACTAAAAAACATGATAAAAACAAAACTAAAACACCTAAATATAAAACTGAATTTTGAATTAAAGGGTAATTTTTTTTAATTGCTAAAAACGTGCAATGTAAAACTAGGTATACTAATGAAATACCTAAAAATAGTTCTGGTAAAATAACAATTTCTTTAAACAATAATGTTTCAATACGCATAAAATTTTTAAATAAGCTTAAGTAGATTTGAACTACTGACCTTACGCTTATCAGGCGTACGCTCTAACCAACTGAGCTATAAGCTTAGATATTTTTTAAACAATTAACACATTTTTATAATTACGTGAAAGTTGTCTAAAAATTACTTGTTTTTTATCGCTTTCTACATTCGTATTTATAGTTAATACAACTGCAGCAATAGTGGCTAATAATAAAACATTTCCTGCAATTAAAAATTGTAAAACGTATTCTGTATAGACCACTTGACCAATTGCTTGGATTTCAGTAAAAGTGTCCATTCGTTCGTACCAATTAAAATGTGAATTGTATAAAAACGAGTCTCCGTAAGGATTTGCTTTAAATGTTTCACTTATAACCATTAAAATTTCTGTCAAAAACACCCCACCAATTACAACACCAAATGGAAAATATTTTAATGTATCTTTTTTTAAATTGACAGTTTTTAAATCAAGCATCATAACAACAAATAAAAATAGTACAGCAATTGCACCAACATAAATAACAATGAACATTAAAGCAAGAAATTCACATTTTAACAAAAAAAGTATGCCTGCAGAAGAGATAAAACTTAAAACTAAAAATAATATAGAGTATATAGAATTTTGAACAAGAATTACCATTAAAGAACTTAACAACAATATAGCTGAAAATAAATAGAATAAAATATTAATAATCATTTTTTAAATAATGAAAGAGGGATTCGAACCCCCGACACTTGGATTATGATTCCAACGTTCTAACCAACTGAACTATTTCATTTTGTTCCAGCTACACGTTCCCGTACAGCTACCTTGTTACGACTTCATCCAAATTATTAATTTCTCAATGGTTTTTTGTAAATTAAAAAACTAAATTTTAATATTACAATTAAAAACTTCAAATAAAACTAATTCTCTGCATGTGACGGGCGGTGTGTACAAGGCCAAGATACATATTCACCGCAACATGCTGATTTGCGATTACTAGTGATTCCAACTTCATATAAACGAGTTGCAGTTTATAATCCGAACTGGGAAAATTTTTAAAGATTAACTTGAATTAACTTATTTTGTAACTTTCTGTAATTTTCATTGTAGCACGTGTGTAGCCCAACCTATAAGGGCCACAGGGACTTGACTTAATTCTCACCTTCCTTCAATTTATCATTGATAGTATCTTTTAAAGCTTTAAAAAACTCACTTATAATGAGTTATTTAAAAGTAAAAAACGTAATAAAGATAAGAGTTGCGCTCGTTAAAGGAATGAACCAAACATCTTACGACACGAGCTGACGACAGTCGTGCAACACCTGTAAAAAATATAACTTAAATTTTATATATTATTATAAAATAAATTTTAAGTAATTTATATGTCAAAGGTTGGTAAGGTTTTGCGCGGATTATCGCATTAAACCACATGCTCCACCACTTGTTGTAGGCCCCCGTCAATTCCTTTGAGTTCCAATCTTGCGACCGTACTCCTCAGGCGGAGTGCTTATGGCGTTAGCTTAAAAAATCCAACATAATTTATGTTAAATTACAGCACTCAGAATTTACAGTGTAGACTACCAGGGTATCTAATCCTGTTTGCTACCTACACTTTCGTCCCTCAACGTCAGTTTTTACTAAAGAGTCGCCTTCGCTACTGATATTCCTTCATGTGTCTGCAGTCGTTACTCCTCGACATGAAATTCTACTCTTCTGCAAGAAACTCAAGTATAGTAGTATTAAATGCTTTTCTAAAGTTAAGCTTTAGGTTTTAACAAATAACTTACAATACAGTCTACGGACCCTTTACGCCCAGTTATTCCAGATAACGCTTGCCCCTCCCGTATTACCGCGGCTGCTGGCACGAGATTAGCCGGGACTAAAACTTCTTTTAATAATGTCATTATCATCTTAAACGAAAGAACTTTACAACCAAAATAGCCGTCATCATTCACATAGTATTGCTGGATCAAACTTTCGTTCATTGTCCAATATTCCTCACTGCTGGCTAAAAAATTAGCCTGGACCTTGTCTCAGTTCCAGTGTGGTTGATCATCCTCTCAGACCAACTAAAGATCATAGGCTTGGTAGTCTATTAAACTACCAACTACCTAATCTTACGCAAAGGTATCTTTTAGCAAATTATTTGGAATAATTTTTTAATATTTAGTATTAACTAAGAATATTTTTCAATCTATAATTTAATAAATTGATTAGTCTTATCCTAAACTAAAAGGTAACAATTTTACGCGTTCCTCACCCGTTCGCCACGAAACAAAAGTCTCGTACGACTCGCATGTGTAAAGCATACTACTAGCGTTCATCTTGAGCCAGGATCAAACTCAAAAACAAATAGATTTTAAGTAAAATTTACTTAAAACTCATTAAAATTAAAATCTCTATGTTATAAAAACATGTTATAAAATCAAGTCGTATAAAATTAAAAGAGGTTAGTACTTATTTGCTAAAAACTTTACAGCTCTTACACATTAAGCCTATCCACGTAGTCTTCTACTACGTCTTTTAAAAAATCAATCTCAAAGTCAGTTTCTCGCTTAGATGCTTTCAGCGATTATCTGTTATAAACTTAGCTACTCGACTATGCCACTGGTGTGACAATCGATACACCATAGGTTTACTTTTCCCGGTCCTCTCGTACTAGGGTTTAATCTTCTCAATTTTTTAATGCCTACGGTAGATAGGGACCAAACTGTCTCACGACGTTCTAAACTCAGATCATGTACCGCCTTCCTTGGCGAACAGCCAAACCCTTGGAACCACTTACAGCTCCAGGATGCGATAATCCAACATCGAGGTGCCAAACCACTCCGTCGATAGGGTCTCTAGAGAGTGATTAGCCTGTTATCCCCGGCGTACCTTTTATCCGTTGAGCGATGATCTTTTCCACACAGAATCACCGGATCACTATAACCGACTTTCGTCCCTGCTTGATTTGTCAATCTTACAGTCAGGCAAGCAATATACTATTATGCTCTACAATTAAAATGTTTTAATTTGAACTTACCTTTGTACGCCTCCGTTACTCTTTAGGAGGCGACCGCCCCAGTCAAACTACCCATTATGCAATGTCTTAAAAAATGAGTAATAAAAAATTTTAAGAGTGGTATTTCACTGGTGTTTAAGTTATTTACTTGCGTAAACACTTAGTATTAACTTCCCACATATTCTGCACATAAAAGTTTTTATTACAATACATAACTATAGTAAAGGTGCACGGGGTCTTTCCGTCTAGCCGTAAGTACTCCGCATCTTCACGGAGAATTCAATTTCACTGAGGTTGTATTGGAGACAGTAGGACAGTCGTTACGCCATTCATGCAGGACACCAATTAAATGCCAAGGAATTTCGCTACCTTTGGACCGTCAGAGTTACAGCCGCCGTTTACTGGGATTTCTAGTTAAAGCCTAAACTTCTTCTATTATACTTGCAGCACCGGGCAGGCGTCAGTCTCTATACATCATATTACAACTTTGCAGAGACCTGTGGTTTTATTAACCAGTCGCTGTCCTTGATTTTGTGACAGCTTTAATAGGTTGCCCTATAAAAGCTACTCCTTCTCCCGAAGTTACGGAGTCATTTTGCCGAGTTCCTTCAATACAATTCACTCAAGCGCCTTAATTTACTAAATTTGTTCACCTGTGTCGGTTTTCAGTACGGTTTTTAAAAACGCAAGCTATTTCTTGAAAACAATCAAAAACTTTTATTTAAACCAAAAAATAAAAATAATTTTCATATTTTGTCACTTACGTTAAAATGTAAAATTTTTTTGTCTACCCATCAAAAGAAACTTTCGTTATATTCTTAGGGACCGATTTACCCGAGACGGATTAGCCTTCTCTCGGAAACCTTGAACTTAAGGCGACAATGTTTTACACATTGTTTATCGCTACTCATATCAACATTTTCAATTCTGATTTCTTCAGTTTATGTCGCCATAAACCTTTTTCGATTTACAGAACGTTCTGCTACCATTTAAAAATTTTTAAATCTATCGTTTCGGTAAATAATTTTAGCCCCTATACATTTTCGTTGCAAAAAATCTAAACCAGTGAGCTGTTACGCTTTCTTTAAAGGGTGGCTGCTTCCAAGCCTACCTACCGGTTGTTTTAAATTTTTCACAACTTTTTCACTTAATTATTTTTAAGGACCTTAACGAATAGTCTGGGCTGTTTCCCTCTTGACTATGAATCTTAGCACTCATAGTCTGTCTGTTTAATATCTTTTATTTTGTATTCGGAGTTTCATTAAATTCAGTAAAGCTTTACGCTCCCATCATTTATCGAGTGCTCTACCTCATAATAAAGTTTTTAAACGCTCTACTTAAATAGATTTCGCAGAAAACCAGCTATCTCTAAGTTTGATTGGCCTTTCACCCCTAACCACAAGTCATCCCAGTATTTTTCCACATACACGGGTTCGGTCCTCCAATAAGCGTTGCCGCTGTAAATTCAACCTGCTCATGGTTAGATCACTTAGTTTCGGGTCTTAATTTAGAGACTTAAAAGCCTTTTAAAACTTAGTTTTTTTTCGCCTACACATTTGTTTAAGCTCGCCACTAAAATAAACTCGTTGATCCATTATGCAAAAGGTACGCTGTCACTTTTATTTATTAAAAAAGCTTCAACTGCTTGTCAGCATTAAATTTCAGTATTATTTCAAATTTATTTTATTAAATTCTAATTTCACCTTTCCCTCACGGTACTAATACGCTATTAATCATCAAAATTTTATAGACTTTGAGGGTGGTCCCCCAATCTTCAAACAGTACATGACTTGTACCATTTTACTATAAAAACATTTAAAACTTTTAATACAGGGCTTCGTTAAAACGTTACCTTCTATGGCTCTTTGATTAAAAAAGTTTAATATATTGTTTTTAAGTCTTTATCATTTTCGCTCGCCACTACTCACGATATCTCGGTTGATTTTTTTATTTAGCTACTTAGATGGTTCAGTTCGCTAAACTTTATAATTTTTATATGCAACACAAAAGTGTTACAATATAAAAAGCTTCATTTTTGAAGCTCGGTTTTCCGATACGGATATTTATAGGTCTCAGCAATATAATAACGCTCACTATAAGGTTTCGTTTACAAACGTCCGCAAAATTTTTGATGTTTAGGCATTCGTTTAATGCTTTACTTTTTATACAACTTAGTTTTTAAGGCGAATAACGGGATTTGAACCCGTGTCTCTTAGAATCACAACCTAATACTCTAACCAACTGAGTTATAATCGCCAATTTATTTGTTTGTTAGAAGTAAGACTTGAACTTACAACCTCTGGGGCATGAGCCCAGTGAGCTAACCAATTGCTCTATTCTAACAGAATTTTATTATAACTAATCCCACTCTAAAGCGCCTACATACCAGACATAAATAAATCCAACACCAAGTTCAATAATAAAATCAATCATCGACCAAAAACCTAATGTACTTAATTGTGACAAACTCACACTCCATGGTAATAAAAACATCGCTTCAATATCAAAAAGAATGAATAAAATTGCAACAATGTAAAATTTAACATCAAAAATGTTACGCGCATCTTCATAAGGCTCAAACCCACATTCATAAGAAGATAATTTTTCAGTATCCGGGTTTTGAATTGATAAAACGTAAGAAAGAGTTACAATTATTAAAGCTAATATTATTGCAACCCCTAAAAAAAGTAATATTGGTAAAAATTCAAAATACAAAAAAGACTCGTTAAAATTAAAAAAAAAAAAATTTGTAATTGACATATTAATAATTTGTAATCTAAATAGGAAAGAGTGGGATTTGAACCCACGGTGTAAACATAAATTTACACAAAGATTTAGCAGATCTCCACTTTAAGCCACTCAGTCACCTCTCCAACAAACAAAAGATTTATATTTGATTCCCTTTAAATTAAAAGTATTTTAATAAACCTCCTGTAAATATCCTTGAGTTCGAAAACGATTTCAGATATTATTATCTCTAACGGGATTTGAACCCGTGTTATTGCCGTGAAAGGGCAATGTCCTAACCACTAGACGATAGAGACTTTTTTTAAATAATAAAAATACAAACTTATAAAAAATTAAAGTTTATTCCTTCATAAAGGTCGAAAAATATGTGTATTATTTTTATTATATAAATAACAATTAATTTATTGTAAAACAATGAATATTATTTATCTCTTCATAAAGGTCACAAAATATGTGTATTATTTTTATTGCAAAAATAACAATTAATTTATTGTAAAACAATAAATATTATTTATCTCTTCATAAAGGTCACAAAATATGTGTATTATTTTTATTGCAAAAATAACAATTAATTTATTGTAAAACAGTGAATATTCTTTATTCCTTCATGAAGGTCGAAAAATATGTGTATTATTTTTATTACATAAATAAGAATTAATTTATTGTAAAACAATAAATATTATTTATCTCTTCATAAAGGTCACAAAATATGTGTATTATTTTTATTACATAAATAAGAATTAATTTATTGTAAAACAATAAATATTATTTATCTCTTCATAAAGGTCACAAAATATGTGTATTATTTTTATTCAATATTTTGCTTCGCTGATAATTATTAATATTTAAATATTAGCCTTTATCAATCGAATAATTAAAAAATAAAGATTTTTTAAAAGGTAAAAATTGACCAACCAAGAATAAAAAATATATTAATTCCCTTTTATATAGTAGAATTGGAAATTATAAAACAATAAAAAAAATGATTTTAAATTATTAGCTTGAATGTGTTATGTTCCTAAATATTTTTGTATTTGGTTTATCAACCTTAAAATGGAACTTAAAACTTTAAAAAAAGATTTTTATTAACAAGAATTGTTTATCTCTTCATAAAGGTCACAAAATATGTGTATTATTTTTATTTTATATTTTGCTTTGCTAATAGTTATTAATATTCAAATATTGTCTTTTATTAACCAAAATTGTTTACCTCTTCATAAAGGTCACAAAATATGTGTATTATTCTTATTTTATATTTTATTTTGCTAATAGTTATTAATATTCAAATATTATCTTTTATTAACTAAAATTATTTACCTATTCATAAAGGTTACAAAATATATGTATTGTTTTTATTGCAAAAATAACAATTAATTTATTATAAAGTAATACGAATCCTCTATCCCTTCATAAAGGTCACAAAATATGTGTATTATTTTTATTCTATATTTTATTTTGCTAATGGTTATTAATATTTAAATATTATCTTTTATCGACCAAAATTATTTACCTCTTCATAAAGGTTACAAAAGATGTGTATTATTTTTATTGCAAAAATAACAATTAATTTATTGTAAGATAATGCGAATCCCCTATCCCTTCATAAAGGTCACAAAATATGTGTATTATTTTTATTGCAAGAATAACGATTAATCTATTATAAAATAATACGAATCCTCTATCCCTTCATAAAGGTCACAAAATATGTGTATTATTTTTATTACGTTTTTCATTTCCATTACATTTACTTGTTTTAATTAAATAGTTACATTATTACAATGTTTTATTGATTTAAAAGCTTCAAAATCGTTTTACGTTGATTTCATTTTTACTAAAATGAAAATTATAAAAATTCTGTTAACAAATAAATATTTCTATTGTTTCACACAATACTTATTATGTTGTAATTCATTTTCACAACGTTTTATCGATGGGAATTGTTTTTTATGTTAAAAGATTTTTATTTTTAATTTAATATAGTGATTATAAAAGCTATCTATTTAAAAATAAATTTTAAAAATTTTACTTTACGATAGAATAAAAATAATACACATATTTTGTGACCTTTATGAAGGGATAGGGGATTCGCATTATTTTATAATAAATTAATTGTTATTTTTGCAATAAAAATAATACACATATTTTTTGACCTTTATGAAGGGGAATAAACAATTTTCGTTAATAAAGAATAATATTTGAATATTAATAATTATTAACAAAACAAAATATAGAATAAAAATAATACACATATTTTGTGACCTTTATGAAGGGATAGAGGATTCGTATTACTTTATAATAAATTAATTGTTATTTTTGCAATAAAAACAATACATATATTTTGTAACCTTTATTATTCAGTTGATAAAGGCTAATATTTGAATATTAATAACCGTCAACGAAGCAAAATATTGAATAAAAATAATACACATATTTTGTGACCTTTATGAAGGGATAGAAGATTCGCATTATTTTATAATAAATTAATTGTTATTTTTGCAATAAAAATAATACACATATTTTGTGACCTTTATGAAGGGATAAAGGATTCGCATTATTTTATAATAAATTAATTGTTATTTCTGTAATAAAAATAATACACATATTTTTCAATTTTTATGAAGAAGAAAAACTGTGATATTAAAATATTTAAATTTATCTTTTCTTAATTAACAAAACTATATAAATGATTAATCACTTTTATACACATTGTGACAGCCCTGCTTATTGGCAAACTTCTTTACAAGAACCTGCAAGTATTACAATGGAAGGTATTTTACTTTTTAATAAACATTTACTATTTTTGTTAACTGTTATTGTACTGTTCATTGCATGGTTATTAGCTTATACTATTTATTATTTTGTAGAGTTTAATAATAAATATAATTCTAAATTTGTACATAATAAAGAATTAGAGATTGTTTGGACAACCATTCCAGCTTTAATTTTATTAATACTTTCTACACCATCTTTCACTTTATTATATGCTATGGATGAAATTTCTGAACCAGAATTGTCATTAAAAATCTTAGGACATCAATGGTTTTGGAGTTACGAAATTTCTGATTTTAATTCTTGTCAAAAACAAGAACAAAGTTTAAAATACGTATGTTATATGATGGTTTTAGACGGTTTACCTAAAACAAAACAAGGTTATTTTCGATTACTAGAAACTAATAAACGAGTAATTTTACCAACAAATACTCATTTACGGTTGTTAGTAAGTGCTGCCGATGTTTTACACAGTTGGACAGTTCCTTCTTTTGGTTTAAAAGTTGACGCTTGTCCTGGACGATTAAATCAATTAAATTTATTTATTAAACGAGTTGGTGTTTTTTTTGGTCAATGTAGTGAAATTTGTGGAGTAAATCACGGATTTATGCCAATTGTTGTTGTATCTTTACCAACTTTACAATTCCACCATTATATTATGACTAAATTAGAGTTAGGATAACAAAAAAAAATGACATTGAAAAAAAAAGATTTAAAAAGAAAAATTAAAAATTTTACTATTAATTTTGGTCCACAACACCCTGCAGCGCATGGTGTTCTTCGACTTGTTCTCGAGTTAAAAGGAGAAATCGTTCAACGAGCTGATCCTCATATAGGATTACTTCATAGAGGTACTGAAAAACTTATTGAGTATAAAAACTATTTGCAAGCATTACCTTATTTTGACCGATTAGATTATGTTTCTATGATGGCACAAGAACACACATATTCTTTAGCGGTAGAAAAATTACTTAATGCTCAAGTTCCGCTAAGAGCTCAATATATTCGAGTATTATTTGCAGAAATAACTCGAATTTTAAATCATTTACTTGCTGTTGGGTGCCATGCTATGGATGTCGGCGCTATGACTCCATTCTTATGGTCTTTTGAGGAGCGTGAAAAATTAATGGAGTTTTACGAACGAGTTTCTGGTGCACGTATGCATGCAGCCTATTTTCGTCCTGGTGGAGTATCTATGGATATTCCTGCAGGTTTGTTAAACGATATTTTTCTGTTTGCAGAACAATTTAATATTCGATTACTAGAAGTAGAAGAAATGCTAACAGAAAACCGTATTTGGAAACAACGACTTGTTGATGTTGGAGTTGTTTCTGCAACAGACGCTCAAGAATGGGGGTTTAGTGGCGTTATGTTACGTGGTTCTGGTATTAACTGGGATTTAAGAAAAAGTCAGCCTTACGAAGTTTACAATAATTTAAGTTTTGATGTGCCTACAGGTACAAATGGTGATTGTTATGATCGTTATTTAATTCGGATTTTTGAAATGAAAGAATCTTTAAAGATCATAGAGCAGTGTTTAAATCAAATTCCTTCCGGACTAGTTAAAAGTAGTGATAAAAAACTGACACCTCCTTCTAGAAAAGATATTAAGCAGTCTATGGAATCATTAATTCATCATTTTAAAATTTATACTCAAGGATTTAATGTACCCTTTAATGAAACGTATACGGCTAGTGAAGCTCCAAAAGGAGAGTTTGGAGTTTACCTTGTTTCTAATAATACAAATAGACCTTACAGATGTAAAATTAAAGCACCAGGCTTTGCACATTTACAAGCATTGGATCATATGTCTAAAGGCCATTTAATTGCTGATGTTGTTACAATCATCGGTACTCAAGATATTGTGTTTGGAGAAGTTGATAGATAATAATATAAAAATTAAAAATGATTGTTATAAATAAAAAATTATATAAAAACTTGAGCATTTTTTCAAATGGTAGTTTGTTGACAACTTTTCTTTTTAGCGATTTAAAAGCAAATTCTAATGTAGCTGTTTTTGAAAAAGATTTTAAAACTTTTGAAAAAAGTTTTAAAAATAAATCTACTAAAAACACTGATGCTCCCAATATTTTAATTAATTACAGAAAAAAATTGTTTACATAATCTTAAATTTATAAAATGAAAAACCAAATTCAAAAAGATAAAAATAAAAGAAATTTAAATTTAAAGTTTGAAAATAAACTCATTATTTTAAAAAGCATTGCAAAAAATAATAATGTTACTAAAACCGTTCGGTGGAATTCTGAATTAAAACTAACAAGTTTAAACTCTAATAGTTATAAAACTCGTACTGTTAAGCGTTGTATGTTTACTGGCCGAAAAGGTAAATTTCATTCAATGTTTAGATTTTCTCGTTTGTCGTTTTTAAAATTTGCTAGAAATGGATTAATTTGCGGTCTTAAAAAATCTGCAAGATAAATTTTTTAGTAAATCAAAAATTTTATTATTTTTGTGTATCATTACCAACATTCATTGCTATTTTCCTGTATTAATTAACTAAATTCTATTTTAAATCATTAAATAAAGAATTTATTAACGAATTATAAATGTTACTAAATAGTCCAATTTACCAATTTGTAACTCGATGGCTTTTTTCTACAAATCATAAAGATATTGGTACCTTGTACCTTATTTTTGGTGCAATATCAGGCGTAGCCGGTACTGCTTTATCTTTATATATCAGAATTACTTTAGCACAGCCTAATAGTAGTTTTTTAGAGCATAATCATCAAATGTATAATGTTATTGTAACAGGACATGCTTTTGTTATGATTTTCTTCATGGTTATGCCAACTTTAATCGGTGGTTTTGGTAACTGGTTTGTTCCTTTAATGATTGGTGCGCCAGATATGGCATTCCCACGGATGAATAATATTAGTTTTTGGTTATTACCACCTTCGTTATTGTTATTAATCGCTTCTATTTTATCTGAAGCGGGTGTAGGTACTGGTTGGACCGTGTATCCTCCTTTATCTAGTGGCACATCACATTCAGGTGGTGCTGTAGATTTAGCTATTTTTAGTTTACACTTGTCAGGAGCTTCGTCAATTTTAGGTGCGATAAATTTTATTTGTACTATTTTTAATATGCGAGTTAAAAGTTTATCATTCCATAAGTTACCCCTATTTGTATGGGCTGTATTAATAACAGCATTCTTACTTTTATTATCGTTACCTGTTTTAGCCGGTGCAATTACAATGTTATTAACAGATCGGAATTTTAACACCACTTTTTTTGATCCAGCAGGCGGAGGTGACCCTATTTTATACCAACATTTATTTTGGTTTTTCGGACACCCAGAAGTTTATATTTTAATTTTACCTGGGTTTGGTATTGTTAGCCATATTATTGTTAGTATGGCACGAAAACCTATTTTTGGTTATTTAGGAATGGTATATGCTATGTTTTCAATTGGAGTACTTGGGTTTATTGTGTGGGCACACCACATGTATACTGTTGGTTTAGATATCGACACACGAGCATACTTTACAGCAGCGACTATGATTATTGCAATTCCAACAGGTATTAAAATTTTTAGCTGGTTAGCTACATTATGGGGTGGTTCTATTGATTTAAGAACTCCAGGATTATTTGCTATTGGTTTTATTTTTCTTTTTACTGTGGGAGGTGTTACAGGAGTTGTATTAGCAAATTCAGGTATTGATATTGCTTTACATGATACTTATTATGTTGTAGCTCATTTTCATTATGTTTTATCGATGGGAGCTGTTTTTTCTATGTTAGGCGGTGTTTATTTCTGGTTTGACAAGCTTACAGGAGTAAGATATTCTGAAATTTTAGGTAAAATTCATTTTTGGGGGTTTTTCCTTGGCGTAAATTTAACTTTTTTCCCTATGCACTTTTTAGGTGTTGCGGGTATGCCTCGACGGATTCCTGATTATCCAGATGCTTTTTATACGTTTAACAAATTAGCATCATGGGGTTCTTATGTATCTGCAATTTCTTCATTATTCTTTTTCTACGTTGTGTATGAAGCTTTTTCATCTAACAGAAAAGTTAGTAATACTTATTCTTAAAAAAACGAAAATAAATATATATATGAACAAACAAATAATAGTAGAAAATTTACGTTCTTTAGCGAAAGTATGTCCTTTAGAAAAAATTCAAATATTTAATGATAATTTAATTTTAATTGTTAAACCTGATGTTTTGTTTGATGTTTTGTTATTTTTAAAAAATCACATTTTGTACCAATTTACTTTATTAACATGTATTTCTGGTGTTGATTATCCTATGAATAAATATAGATTTCAAGTTGTTTATGAATTGTTAAGTATTCGATATAATTTTCGAATAAGAGTTAAAACATTTACTTATGAATTGTTAGGTATAGATTCTTGTGAGAGTTTATTTCCAGCAGCGGGATGGTACGAGTGTGAGATCTGGGATATGTATGGTGTATTTTTTAAAAATCATTCCAATTTAAAACGAATACTAACCGATTATGGTTTTGAAGGTTATCCTTTACGAAAAGATTTTCCTTTAAGTGGTTTTATAGAAATGCGTTATAATGAAATTGAAAAACGTGTGGTTAATGAATCTTTAGAGTTATGCCAGGAATATAGAACTTTTGCTTTTTTGTCACCTTGGGAATCTCAAAATAATTTTTAATTTTTCATGGGATATAGCCAAGCGGTAAGGCCCTCGTTTTTGGTACGGGTATTCAAAGGTTCAAATCCTTTTATTCCAAAATTCGAAGTAATTAGCTCAATGGTAGAGCGTCTCGCTTACAACGAGGATGTTGGTGGTTCGAGTCCATTATTACTTATAACAAAATGTATTTAATTTTAGTATTTTTACCTTTAATTGGGTCAATAACTGCTGGATTATTTGGCAGGAAATTGGGCCCGAAAGGTTCATCCATTGTAACGGTTACGTTACTTTTTATAACTTTTTTAATTTCTACTTTCGCTTTTTATGAAGTGGCTTTAATAGGTTCTCCTGTTTATATTAAATTGGTAACTTGGATTAATTCAGAAATGTTAAATGTTGATTGGGGTTTTTTATTCGATACTTTAACAGTAACTATGTGTTGCGTAGTTACGTTTGTTTCTACTTTAGTTCATTTATACTCCACTGAATATATGTCTCATGACCCACATTTGCCTCGATTTATGTCATATTTATCTTTATTTACATTTTTTATGCTAATTTTAGTAACAGCTGATAATTTTGTTCAAATGTTCGTTGGGTGGGAAGGTGTTGGCTTATGTTCATATTTGCTAATTAATTTCTGGTTCACTCGAATTCAAGCAAATAAAGCTGCTATTAAAGCTATGGTGTTAAATCGAATAGGTGATTTTGGTTTAGTCCTAGGTATTTTAATTATTTTCGTTAAATATAAAGCTGTAGATTACGCCACTGTATTTGCGTTGACGCCTTTATTCATTAATGACAATTTTATTTTTTTAAACATAAGTTTTAATTTAATTGATATTATTGGGTTTTTATTATTTATTGGGGCCATAGGAAAATCTGCGCAGTTAGGATTACACACATGGCTTCCTGATGCCATGGAAGGTCCTACACCTGTTTCAGCATTAATTCACGCTGCAACAATGGTTACTGCAGGGGTTTTTTTAATAGCACGAAGTTCACCACTATACGAGTACACTCCAAACGTACTAAAAATTATTACAGTTTTAGGTGCATGTACTGCGTTTTTTGCAGCAACTGTTGGCTTAATGCAAAATGATTTAAAAAGAGTAATTGCTTATTCAACCTGTAGTCAGTTAGGTTATATGGTTTTTGCATGTGGTTTGTCTAACTACTCTGTAGGTGTTTTTCATTTAGTAAATCATGCATTTTTTAAAGCTTTACTTTTTCTAGGTGCAGGTTCTGTTATTCATGCCGTTGCTGATGAACAAGATATGAGAAAAATGGGAGGTTTAAAAACTCTTGTACCATTTACATATTCAATGATGGTAATTGGGTCGCTTGCTTTAATTGGCTTTCCTTTCTTGACAGGGTTTTACTCAAAAGATGTTATTTTAGAAGTTGCTTATGGAAAATATACAACTGAAGGTCATTTTAGTTACATATTAGGTTCTATCGGTGCTTTTTTAACAGCTTTTTATTCAACACGTTTATTATATTTAACTTTTTTATCAAAACCCAATGGTTATAAATCGGTAATTTGTGCTGCTTATGATTCTTCTTATCAAATTTGTATTGCTTTAGCTGTGTTGTCTATACCAAGTATGTTTATTGGTTTTTATAGTAAAGATATGATTATTGGTTTAGGAACTGATTTTTGGGGAAATTCTCTTTATGTTTTACCTGAAAATATGAATATGATTGATGCCGAATTTATTGATCATATTTATAAAGTTTTACCTGTAATTTTAAGTATATGCGGAGCTTCAAGTTCATTTTTACTGTACACTTTTGGGAGTAAAATAATATTTCAGCTTAAAATTTCAACTTTTGGTAAAAAAATTTACAATTTTTTAAACAAAAAATGGTTTTTTGACAAGGTTTATAATGAATATATTAGTCAATTTTTTTTCAAATTTGGGTATAATGTTAGTTATAAAATTATTGATAGAGGAATTATTGAAATGTTTGGTCCTATGGGTTTATCTCAAGCTATCTCAGGCAAGGCTTTTTATGTAAAAAAATTACAAACAAATTATCTTTACCATGCAACTTTTTTAGTACTTGTTGGTAGTACTTTATTGTTAGGAATTAGACAATTTTGGTTAATTTTTGGCGCATTTGTTGATTTTAGAGTTTTTATTGTATTTTTCAGTTTAGGGCTTTATTTAATTGTTTCTTGGAAAAAGTAACACGAAACTTTAATTTTTAACTATCAATTTTTTATAATTATTAATTATATTTAGTGATAGTTAAGAATTAAATTTTACATTTTTAGCTCAGTTGGATAGAGCAATAGCCTTCTAAGCTGCCGGTCACAGGTTCGAATCCTGTAAAATGTAAAATTCAGTTTTATGAGTTAATAAAGTCAGCTGTCGCAAAGTTTTATCACATATAGATGAAAATCGTTAGATTACTTATAAATAGTTTTAAGCCTGTAAGTGACAAGAGAAACTTTAGTATTATTTCAAAAAATAATATGTTTAATAACGAACAATTTAAATATTTAAAAACTCGACATACTTGGCATTTAGTTGATCCAAGTCCTTGGCCTATTGTTGCGTCACTTGGAGCTTTTTTCATGACTTCGGGGGGTGTTCTATATATGCATAATTTTACTGGGGGTGGAAAACTTTGTTTTACAGGTTTTGTTACAATACTGTATGTTATGTATATTTGGTGGAGAGATATTATTCGAGAAGCTACTTTTGAAGAACAGCATACATTTTCTGTACAACGAGGATTAAGACTTGGAATGATTTTATTTATTGTATCAGAAATAATGTTTTTCTTTGCATTTTTTTGGGCATTTTTTCATTCTAGTTTATCACCAGCATTTAATATTGGAGGAGTATGGCCCCCTGTTGCAATTGCAACAATTCAAACTTCAGGAATTCCCTTAACAAATACTTTTTTCTTGTTAAGTTCTGGAGCTACTGTAACTTGGGCACACCATGCAATTATTGTTAGAGCTAAAAAACAAGCAATTATTGCTTTAATTCTAACAATTATTCTAGCTGCAATTTTTACTTTTTTTCAAGGTCTTGAATATGTTGATGCTCCATTTACTATTACAGATAGTGTTTTCGGTTCATGCTTTTACCTGGCAACAGGGTTTCATGGATTCCATGTTTTTGTGGGAACCGTGTCTCTATTTGTTTCGTTAATTCGGATTATGTTAAACCATTTTACTTTTACTCATCATTTTGGTTTCGAATCTGCTGCTTGGTATTGGCATTTTGTTGATGTTGTATGGTTATTTCTATTTATAACTGTATATTGGTGGGGTGGTGCTCATTAAGTAACAAAAAGCCAAAATGATGGAATTGGTAGACATGCTAGGTTTAGGTTCTAGTTCTTTTTAAAGAGTAAGGGTTCAAGTCCCTTTTTTGGTAAAATATTTAAAACTTGATTCTAAAAGTAATCCCCGCGGTAACTGGGTGGATAGCGCTTATTATAAGTCTTTAAGATACAATAACTATTAGTTTAAATGAGTAAAGATGTGTTTTTCTGTACGTAGAGTCTTTGAACAATTAATCATAGTACTAGATTGTTTACTGTATTGATCTTTTCCTCCCAAATAAAAATCGTTAATCCAAATTTTTAATTTCGTTGAAAAAATTTTTAATTTTTTTTGTTTTACAGTATTTATAGGATTTACCAAATAGTTGGATACTGTTTTGGTTAAACGTACATTAGATTTTGCTTCAATACTGTTTGTTGCAATATATAAAAATCCTGTAAAATTTTTAAAATTATTCAAATTGTTATTGTTAAAATTGATAAGTGAGTTACACTTAAAGTTGTTAGAAAAATTAATTTTCTTTGAGCAAGATAATATTTTTCTAATAATTTGCCAATCTTCTTTTGTTTGCTTATTTGTAGAGATAAATTTTACAGTTTTCTTAAACATACCTTCTGTGTTTAAGTAAGTACCGTTTGTTTCAAAAAACACATTATTGGGTAAATTAAGATAGTTGTAAATTTTATATTGGGATTTTAAACTCTTAAGTGTGCTTGTCATTAAACCATTATTTTGTTCAAAACAGAACTTAGGCAATGAATTTGTTGACTCTACATATTTCAATAGTTTAATATTAATAATCTTTTTTAAATTTATTGTTTGAGATGAGGTATTCAAAAAGTACAAGCCATTACTAGAATTTAAATCATTTTCCGAAAAAGGTTTAAAATTGTTTAAGTATTTAACACCTGTTTCATTGATGGAAGAGTTTACAATGTTTAAATTGTTCCAGTTTGGGTTATTTCTTTTAATACTTTTTTTTATTAAATTTAGTAATTCAAAGATACTACCAGAGTCTTTACGCTGAAAAACGTTTGAGCTCACAATAATGGTTGGTTTAGAGTTTGAAAGTTCTTGACAAAAAAAGTTGTTTCCTTCAGCAAGTGATTTTAAATTTCTAGTGTTAAATCCTAAATAAGATACTGGGAAGGTTAAATCTGTCGAAGCACCTATAGAAAAAACTTTGAAGTCACCAGTTAAATAACGTTTTCGTAATTTTATGTTTAAACTTGAGCTTTCATATCGACTATTTAATCCTACTAATAAACACAAGTTTGAATTATTTAGCTGATTTGTCAGATTATTGTGATTACCTGTTAAAAAAGAAGCTTCTAAATCATTATTATATAAGTTATTTTCTGATTTCCTTAATTTTACAAATGAATATTTTTTTGAAAACATCATTAATAAGTTTAAAACTTCTAAACTTACGTTAGAGTCAAAAATAACGTGTAAACTTTTTGTTTCAAAAAAATGTTTGTTTAAATGATCTTGAAAATATAAAGTTAAAATAATTTCGTCTAGAAGAATTTTCCAGGTATTTGACATTGCAACCTTGTTGTCTCCTGTTATAATAAATCCTTTTAGTACACGTTCTGGTGAAAACATACCATTAAAAGCGAACCTAGTTTTATCAGAAATCCAGCTAGTAGCGTTTGCACTTGAATCATATTCTGGTGTAATTTTTGTGATTTGATTGTTTTTTAAGTAAACTTGAATGTTTGTAGCAAACCCGTCTGAAAAGTCAATAGAGCTTACACTTTTTAATTCCCAGCTCCGACTAACAAAAGGGTAAGGCTTCGAAGTTAAAGCACCTACAGGACACAAATCAATAATGTTCCCAGATAGTTCTGATTGGAAAGTTTTCGTAACATACGTACCTATTTCGCTATCAAGCCCTCGGCCAAACATCCCAAGATCTTCAGTTCCAGCAATTTCACTAGCAAATCTTACACAACGGGTACAGTGAATACAACGAGTCATCACAGTTTTAACAATAGGGCCTATATTTTTGTCAGTGACTACTCTTTTGAAATTGTAAAATCTCTTTTTTGTAACACCGAAAAAAAGAGATTGATCTTGTAAATCGCACTCTCCTCCTTGATCACAAATAGGACAATCTAAAGGATGGTTTAATAGTAAAAACTCTAAAACGTTTTCTCTAGCTTTTTTAACTAAAGGACTGTTAGTAAATATTTCGCTATTGTTCAGACACGATTTTGCACTCATAGCACACGATACAATAGGTTTTGGTGAATTTTTTAATTCGACTAAACACATACGGCAATTTCCTGAAATAGACAAATTTTTGTGGTAACAATAATGTGGTATATTAATACCAATTGTTTCACAATATTCAATTAATGGTGCATTGTGTTTCCAGTAATCATTTTTATGGTTACTTTGAAACTCTAATACATAATTAAATTTTACGTTATTGATATGAAAATATTTTAAAGATTTCATTTTTATTTTATTTATGGAAACGTAGCTTAATTTGGTTAAAGCGTCGACCTGTCACGTCGAAGATTGCGGGTTCAAGTCCCGTCTTTTCCGTATAATTCTTAGATAAAGTTAAAAATTAAAGGTTAACCCTTAATATTTTTAACTTTATCCATTTGAATCGTTTGTTTAAGTTTGTAATAAATTGACAAAATAGCTAAACCTATTGCAGATTCGGTTGCAGCGATTGTTAAGATAAATAGGACAAATATGTATCCTGTTATATCATCAAGGTAAATTGAAAAAACTATAAAGTTTAAGTTTACTGATAATAACATTAGCTCAACAGACATTATAGTTATTAAAATGTTCTTTCGATTCAAAACAAGGCCTAAAGATCCTATTAAAAACAAAATTATAATAATAGACAGAATATAATTTATATTTGTAGTAATCATGTATGTTATTTTTTAAAATAATTTAAAGTTGGGTACACTGGGATTTGAACCCAGGACCTGTGGATTAAAAGTCCAATGCTCTACCGCTGAGCTATATACCCAATTTTACCTAAAGTAAAACTATAGTGCGAAAAGAATTAAGAATCCCATCATTAAAGAGAATAAAGCAATAGCCTCTGTTAATGCGAATCCAAAAATTGCAAGTTTAAATAGCTCGTCTTTTAGAGATGGGTTTCGAGATACACCGATCACTAAAGCACCGAATACGGTACCGATACCAACTCCAGCTCCTGCTAGTCCAATGGTGGCTAAGCCTGCTCCTATAAATTTAGCTGCTTGTAATAACATAAAATAATTTTATTATTATTTAAAATAAACAAATGAAGTATAATTTCGGAAACTTTAAAGCAGCTAATTTTCTTAAATTTAAAGTTTGTCATCAAAATTTTTAAATAGTCGTCTTATATATTTGGTTGGTAAAATTGTTTAATCGAAGATTACTGTTTTAACGGGTAATTTAGCTCCCCCAGTTTTAAAAGCAGAAATCGCTGTGTTTGTCGTTACCCCACAAAGCTCAAATAAAACGCTACCACCACCAACTTTAACAGCCCAGTGGTCAACAGCGCCTTTACCTTTACCCATTCTAGTTTCTGTCGGTTTAGCTGTAATAGGCTGGCTTGGAAAAACTCTAATCCATAACTTGCCTTTACGGTTTATTTTTCTATTTATAGATTGCCTAGCAGCTTCAATTTGTCTAGCAGAAATAGTACCTGATTCTATTGCTTTTAATCCGATTGTACCAAATTTAAGCTTATTTGATCTAAATTCTAGTTTTGGAAGCGTTCCTTTCCTTGTTTTTTTATATTTTGATCTTTTTGGTTGTAAAAACATAATTTTAAAAATTTACTTCTTTTCACATATCCATACTTTAATACCAAAAGTACCGTTTGATGTGTATGCTGTATCTTCGTAATAACTTATAGTCGAATCAAAAGATTGTAATGGAACTGTGTTAATTTTAAGAATTTTTTTATTAGAACGTTGTGCTCCATTAAATCGCCCACTTATTACAATTTTAACACCTTTTACAATTGAAAATTCAGACGGAATAAGAGTTTCTAAAGTTTTCTTTAATAAAAAAAGTATAAACCCATGTCGTTTTTTTTGTTTTGTAAAATAATGTGAAATTGCTTCAGCAACAAGTTTAGCGGAATTTCTTTCAGTTACTGCAATAAACAAAACTTTAATTAATTCTTTAAATAAAGGGTTTTTCAAAAATCGTCTAAATTGTTTTAAAATATCTTTGTATTTAAATAATTTTGTTTTAGAGTTGTTGATTAAAAGTTCAAATTTTTGATTTAAATTTTGTACTTTAAAAACAACAGTTTTGTTTTTAAAAAATAAATTTAAGTTTATTGTAAGAATATTGTTAACAAGATGATTAATTAATTCTTTACTATTTGTATAATTTGAAGAGCTAGTAAGTTCTTTTTGAGATGTTTTGCTATTTTGATTGTAAAATCTTAGCGTTTCAGTTTTTTTTTCAAAAAAAGTAACAAAAAAACTAGCCGTTGTGTGATTATATTCGATTTTACAATTATGAATAATTAAACCATGGAGTTTGAAGATTCTATTTAAATAGTTTCGAATTTCAATATTTTTGTGTAACAGTATTGAAGATTCTTCTAAATTTTTTTCTACATATTTTGATTTCCACTCGGCGTTTTTTAAACTTAAACTAAAAGTTGTCGAATTTGTTTTTTGTCCCATATAATATAAATTAAAGTTATTTTTTTTTTTTTTTGAACGAAAATCGTTTGCGCGTAGGTGAAAACTCACCTAATTTATGGCCAACCATAGCTTCAGTAATTTTAAGTTTAGAAAACCCTTTACCATTATGGACATTAATTATTAACCCTACAAATTGGGGTACAATCACAGATTTTCGGACGCTTGTGTAAATTTCACTTTTTGTTGTGCAACACTCTTGTAATAAATCGTCGGATACAAAAGGACCTTTCCATTTAGCTCTACTCATTTTTAAGTATTAATTTTAAGTTCTTTTAATTAAAATAAGTTTGTTTTTTGATCTGCTTCTTTTTCCTCCTTTAGTTGGTTTACCCCAAGGAGTTACAGAAGATCGGCCTCCAGAAGATTTACCTTCTCCACCTCCGTGTGGGTGATCGATTGGGTTCATTGCAACTCCTCTTACAGTGGGACGTTTATTTAGCCAACGAGATCTACCCGCTTTTCCTACAGTCGTCAGAAAAGAGAATTCATTAGATACTACTCCAATTGTTGCAAAACAATTGTTTGAAACATTTCTTTGTTCTCCTGAACTTAATTTAAGTCGGCCAGATGTTGCCGTTTTCTCAATCAGCTGCGAATAAGTACCCGCGGCCCGACTTATTTGGGCTTTTTTCTTCGTTTTTACTGATATATTATGCAGTAGACTGCCAATAGGGATTTTAGCAATAGGAAGCGAATGTCCATTTTTTGATTCAGCATTTTTTCCTGATTTAACTATATCTCCAACATTTAAATCTTTTGGTGCCAAAATATACTCGTATTTGTTGTTTTTGATATCGTAAATTGATGCTATACTGGCTGTTCGGTATGGATCGTACTCCAAACTTGTAACAATACAAGTTGACTCGTTTGTTCTATTAAAGTTTAATTCTCTGTATCTTTTTTTATGACCGCCGCCTCTGTGCCATGAAGTAATACGTCCATCGGAGCCTCGGCCTGCACTATTTTTAAACCCTTTAATTTTAGTTTTAAGTAAAGGTTTTTTTTTCAAAGACGTTTTGTTTAGTTGAATTAAATTACGCTGTGATGGTGTTGTTGGTTTAAAAGTTTTAAGTTTCATTTTAACAATAAATTATTTTTATTTAAATCATGATTTTATCAAATATATTAAGTTTACAAAAAAAACAGACTGGTAATTTAAAACCTACTAAAACTTACGTAGAAAATTTATCGATCTTATTAAAAATATTAAACCAGCTAAAATCGGACAAATCGATTTCTAAAGTGTTGAAAAATAAAATAACAAACAACTTATACTCAAAGTTTATACTTACTAAAAGTAAAAATTCTTTCAATTCTAAAAATAAGTTGATAAAAGAAAATTTAATAAGTTATGTTATAAATGTTAATTTATCTCCGACAAACACTTTAGTGAATGTTACTGACATTAACGGTAATCCAAAAATTGCATTTTCTGCTGGATTAGTTAATTTAACTAAATCACAAAAAAAAGCTCAACCTATGGCCTTAATAAACATATTTAAAGCTTTACTTCTCAATGCTAGGTTTTTGACAAACAAGCCTGTAGCTTTACATTTTAAAAATACAAAATCTTTTTACGAATCTTTAATAATTAAAGCTTTGAAAGATAAATTATTTATTAAATCAGTTCAAAGTTATAATTTATCACCGCATAACGGTTGTCGTCCTAAAAAGTTAAAGCGGGTTAAACGAAGAACAAAACGAATGGTTTTACGTTAACATTACAAGAAAGAATGACTGAGCGGTTTAAAGTGGCAGATTGTAAATCTGTTGGGTTTACCCATCGTAGGTTCGAATCCTACTTCTTTCAAAACATTATCGGAATATAACGCAGCCTGGCAGCGTGCCTGTTTTGGGAACAGGAAGTCATGTGTTCAAATCACATTATTTCGATCTTTATTTTCCTAATTTGTAATAAGGAAATTTTAATAATTTTTTTAATACGTTATTAAAAACTCTAATATTTTTCTTATAACTTGTACTAGAAATTCTAGTTAACTGAGGTAAAGAGTAGATTTTATTATTTAATCGTAATCCTAAGAAAGAAATTAGAGGATTTAAATTTATTATTTTTTGTAAATCGACTGAAGTGTTGGCATTTTTGTCGAAATGAACTAAACAAATTGAACTATTTACTAACGTTGTCGTATTTTTGAAAATAGATTTTTCCAAAAATTTTTTTGACAAAGTATTATAAACTTTATAATATTTTAAGTTATAATTATAAAAAACTTGTTCTGTTTTTAACCAACTTTTAGAGTTCAAGTTAGAGACATTAAATATAAAAAAAATCGGTTCTTTTTGAAAATACTTTTTGGTTTTTTGCAATTTGTAACTTTTTAATTCAAATTTCATTTTTTATGTATAAAGTTAGGCTCGGCAGGATTTGAACCTGCGACTAGACCGTTATGAGCGGTACGTTCTGCCCCTGAACTACAAGCCTTTTATAAATATTGGCAAAAACTTCCGATTATATGGGTAATTTTAGCTTTGGACAATTAATCATCTTGTTTTTACTTTTTTTGCTTGTATTTGGAGATTTTTCAAAGTTGTTAGCAAATTTAAAAACAGTTCTAAAAAAACAAAAATACATAATAACTAAAAAAAAAAAAA
>Ga0209712_10000442_pt1 | contig 37302 bp, 34 predicted proteins | sample ArcOceMetagenome_FD_187443 | JGI IMG/M metagenome (GOLD analysis project Ga0209712, IMG submission 187443) | Marine eukaryotic phytoplankton communities from Arctic Ocean - Arctic Ocean - Greenland ARC118M Metagenome (SPAdes) (version 2) | ecosystem: Environmental > Aquatic > Marine > Oceanic...
GAGCGATACCTGCCGAGGCGGTAACACCCACTTCCTCGGCAATAGTTTGTCTTATTTGTTGCGCTATCAGAGTTGCACTGCCACGACATTCCTGGCAATCAGTGACATCTAGATATGCTTCATCTAAAGAGAGAGGCTCAACTTTATCGGTGTAGCGATAAAATATCTGACGTATTTGATGAGCTGCTTTTCGATATTTTTCCATGGTCCCAGGAATGACGACCAGATCGGGACAAAGCCGCAGAGCATGAGCTGTGGGCATAGCCGAGTGAATACCGAACTCCCGCGCTCTGTAATTACAGGTAGCGACCACTCCACGGCGATCCGATTTACCCCCAATGGCAATGGGCAGTGATCGCAGAGAGGGGTCATCTCGCATCTCTACAGCTGCATAAAAACAATCACAGTCGCAGTGAATGATTTTTCTCACGCAGGCACCTTCTACCATTTTACTCTACAGCATCGTCTTCAAATTGATGATCAGCTACTCTAAACCCTAGTCGTTTGGAGATAATCTCAGGGAGCAACAACATGGCAGGGGTCAATAACAAGGTTAGTATCGTAGAAACCGCAAGTCCATTGACAATTGCACTTGCCAGAGGCTGCCACCAGGAGGCTACCATACCACCTACCGTATAGCTCCGAGCTACCAAATCTATACTCAGACCATTTGCTAAAGGTAACAAACCCACAATTGTAGTAATCGAAGTCAGCATAACAGGTCTAAACCGAGATTTAGCCGCCGTATAGACTGCTTCAGCAGATGTTAATGCACGGTTGTGTCGCCGAAGATAATTGTAGGTATCAATCAGAACAATATTGTTATTAACGACGATGCCGGCCAATGCGACAATACCAACACCCGTTAACATAGTACTAAAAGTAGCCTGTGCGACTAACAGACCAAGCAGAACACCTGCTGTAGACAGAACTACCGAAAACAAGATTAGCCCTGCTTGATAAAAACTATTAAATTGCATAACCAGCATAATCATCATTACTGACATTGCCAAAGTAAACGCAGTTGATAAAAAATCAGCCGCCGCAGTCTGTTCTTCATTGGCGCCACGAAAACGAATTTTTACGGCTGATTGATCGTCCTGCTGCTGAACCCACTGTTCAATAAGTTGCGTTTGATCATCGACTAAGTAACCAGCTTCTGTGCTCGCCAAAATGAAAACCGTTTCCACCATGTCGATACGCTTAATAGAGTCAACTCGCGGTTTGGCGATACGATTGGTGAAACTACTGATGGACACCGCTCCATTCGGTGTGTTCACCCTCAAATCATCAATAGATTTTAACTGCCTATCTTGCTTTGGGAATCGCAGTCTAATTTCCACTTCATCATCAGAATCGTCTGGCCTAAACTGTCCAACCATAATACCTCCGGTGACCATTTGAACCATATTTCCCACATCAGCTACATTGACACCAAGCATGGCGGCACGAGGACGATCAACCTCTATTTCCCATTGGATACCTGCCAGCGGCAAGGTATCTTGAAGATCAGTTACCCCGTCTACATTTTCGGCAATCCACTGCCGCAGCTCAGCAGTCTTGCGATACATCGCTTGACGATCTGGCGAAGAGAGCTGAATTTGAATATCTTTCCCCGTCGGGGGCCCTGTATCTACCTCTTTTCCAGTGGCATAAATTCCAGGAAGGTTTGCAATTTTTCCTCGGATTTCAGTGAAAACAGCGTCACTGCCTCTATCGCGTTCTTCCCTGGGATACAGTTCGACCAACATACTACTGATTTGATCACGACTGACATCAGTCCCATAAACTGAGAAATTACCAGAATTGCTGTACCCATAAACCTGATGAACGCCATCGATTGAACTGACAATACGGCTTACCTTTAAGGTGATTTTTTCCTGCTCACTTATCGACAGATTACCTTGAGCACGCACATTGACTATGCCATATTGGCTTTCTATGGATGCAAAGAACTCCTGGCCGGCATTGAACTTTCCGTACAAGAAAAAGATCCCTACAATTAACGACATCGCTATCAAAACTGCTTTAAAAGGTGCCTCAATGACAGGCGTTAAAAGTTTTAGGTAGAAGTCCTGCAATGGCTCAAATAGTGTTTTAGCCGCCGCTTCTGATTCATGGTCCTCTGGTAACTTTTTACGCTTACCACGACGACGGGCCATCACAATGCCCATGGTCGGTGCAAAAATAAGAGCATAGGTCAGTGACCATGCTAAAACGGCGAAAACAGTAATGGGTAGGTACGACATAAACTCACCAGAAACCCCCGGCCAAAATAGTAATGGCAGAAAAGCCGCTAGTGTAGTTCCTGTAGACGCAATCACTGGAATCGCCATTCGTTGGACGGCGGTAATATAAGCCTCACGCGTAGATAGACCCTCAGCGCCTTTAGTACTCGCGAACTCCACAACTACAATGGCGCCGTCGATCAGCATCCCCAAGGAGAGTAAAAGACCAAACATAACCATAAAATTAAAGCTCTGCCCGAGCAGATTAATAATAATGAGTGCACCTAAAAGGCAAAAGGGAATACCGAAACCCACCAAAAGACCTGATTTGATACCGAGGGTGGCAACCACTAAAATTAGCACTAAACACATCGCCGTGATAATGTTGCCTTGTAACTCGTTGATCATTTGATTAGTCATTTCTGAACTATCAAAGGTATAACCAATATCCATGTCAGCAGAAAACTGGTCACGTGATTGACTTACTGTCTCTCGAGAAGCCTCAACCGTTTTAATCAAGTTGGCAGACAATCGTTTACGGACATCAATGGCAATAGTCTTTTCACCATTAATAAAACTGTAGCCTGCCGCATCCTTGAACGTTCGGCGCACATCTGCCACATCCCCTAAGGTGACTGATCCTTCAGAATTGTTGCGTATGGGCAAGGCGCGAATGTCCTCAGCCGTTTCAATCAGCGCAGGAACTTTGATACCAAAGCGTCCTTGAGCAACATCCATTTCACCGGCAGGAATTAGTAAGTTGTTTACGCTAATGGCTCGTACAATCTCATTAATATTTAGACCGTACTGCTCTAATCTGGAGGGATCAATCACAACATCGACAACTTCATCGCGATGACCCGAAATATCAGCGGTGAGTACCTCTGGAAGTATTTCTAATTGTCGCTGATAAAACTTGGCAGCGCGAAACAATTCTCGCTCAGAAACTTTAGCCCCTGAAAAAGTAATCACCACCGCTGGTTCGGGGCTTGGACTCAGCTCAGATACAACAGGCTCTTTAGTGTCTTGTGGGAATTCTGCCTTTGCTCGGTCTACGGCTTCACGTACATCAGCCAAGGATTGCTTTATATTATCCCCTGCTTCAAATTCTACCGTGATAACGACTGCACCCTCACGGGCGGTTGCTTTTACTTCATCTAGACCGTCTAGGATTTTTAGTTCTTTTTCTATTGGCCTAATTAATAACCGAGCGCCATCCTCAGGAGAAATTCCATCATGCCGAACCAAAATCATAACAACCGGCAGTGTAACATTAGGGTTAAGCTCTACTGGCATAGATAGGCGTGAACCAGCACCAGCAATAAGCACCAATAGCATGATGGCAAGCGTGGCTCGCGAGTGTTCGATAATTAGTCGTAAGAAGCTCATGTAATTAAAAACCTACTTTAAATTTTAGCGATATTATTCAAAAAAGTAGGCTCGACCAGCTCACCGTCTATCACGTAATTTTGCCCAACGGTAATAACATTAGCCACCTCAGGTAAGCCAGATACCCAAATTCCAGCGCCTATTTCGCCAAGTACTGTAACTGATATTGATTGCGTGATATTTGCAGGTGACACAATACGGACTGCCATACCGCCTTGATCATTTAGTAAAGTACTACTCGCGGGAATTAAGTGAGCCTCAATACCCTCGGTAGGAATTTCAAGGCGAGCAGACAAGCCTGCTCGAATAGATTTATTACTATTTTTCACTAAAGCCTCAAGCCGATAGCTTCGAGTCGTATGATTTGCTTGATGAGCAATGTAACTTACTACGGCCTCAACAGGTCCATTTAAACCGATACTAGCAGATGCAACACTACTCACTTTGACCTTACTAACTTCATGCTCATTGACTAGCGCTGTCACCTTTATTGGATTCAAATCGACTAACAATGCACAAATTGTACCGGGGACAACGTAGTCTCCGATATCCAATGCTCGCGTTTCAATAATGCCATCGAATGGAGCCACAACGTTTAAATGGCCAATATCAAGTTGGGCACGTTTCAAATTTGCTTTGGCAGTTTCAAGGGTTGCCCTAGCCTGAGCAATAGCCACTTCCGACTGAAACCCGGCACTTTTTAGGGTTATTGCTCCACGATAGGCAATGGACGATTGTTCAAGGTGCGCTTTCGCTTGGTCCAGTCGAAAGTAGCGATCTTCTTTACTGATCTCACAAATCACTTGTCCCTTTGTAACAGCAGTACCTTCTTCCACCAAAACAGCTGAAATTTTACCGACTATTTGGGCGGCTAAATTCACTGACCGATTTGGCTGAGTATTCGCACGCAGAGACAGAGTAGGCTTATATAACTCTTTCTTAAAAACAGTAACCTGGACGCCAGTGGGCGCTGTTGCTCTTACTATACTCTCTTTAGACTGAGACGAACTTGTCAATCCACTCGCAAACCAAATTATTAATGACAGTAAGAAAATCGCCGCCAACCGAATATTGTTATTCACAGTAAATCTCCCAAATTAAAACTTTTTAAACTAGTCAACAAAAAGCCCTTAATAGCTAATACTACTAAGACTGTAATAGTGTACGGAATACTTTGTGGGGCGTTTTTGCTATTTGTCAGTTCCGTATGACTCTCTAGGCTATCACTATAGATTCAGCCAGCAGTTTCAAAATAGTCAGTTACTCATTATACTAGCGAACCATTTTAATGGGGAGATATATTCAGTCGCATAGGGAGACATTTTCAATCGCGTTATAGCGCCATAAACAGCATACTAGAATATGTCATATGTCATATGACATGTAAAGTGCTGTATGATTTCTTCCCTATCATGCCATAAAGGGCATCTCAAATATTTAGATCAGTTTCCGAAGAAGGTCACACTAGCTAACCTATTGGCTTAACCTAGATATATTTTTATTCCGTCACATCTCCCTTGCAGCTATGACAAAGAAACTCCTCTAAAATTAGCACTTTTCTTCCATAGATTATCCTGAATAAATCAAATACGATCACTCAAACTATAGATAGTACCTAGCCAATTTTTTGACAAATCGTTATAATCTGCTGATTAAACATCAATTGCTAAATTACGGACCTAATAACATGAGCTATAACGATATTCCTGCTGGTAAAGACCTGCCAAATGATATAAACGTGGTGATTGAAATTCCAGCAAATCATGACCCCATAAAATATGAAGTGGACAAAGAGTCTGATGCCATTTTTGTTGATCGCTTTGTTGCAACGCCTATGTTTTACCCAGCCAACTACGGGTATGTGCCACAGACGCTATCAGAAGATGGAGATCCATTAGATGTGTTGGTGGTTACGCCTTACCCAGTGATGCCAGGAGCAGTTATACGTAGTCGCGTAGTAGGTGTGCTCAATATGAGTGATGAGTCAGGAATTGACGCTAAATTGTTGGCCGTACCGCACTCTAAATTAACTAAAATTTATGATCATGTAAAAGAAGCAAGTGATCTTCCTGAGCTTCTGATCCAGCAAATTGTCCACTATTTTGAGAACTATAAATCTCTAGAGCCTGGCAAGTGGGTAAAAGTCGATGGTTGGGATGATGCGGCTGCCGCCAAGAAAGAAGTCCTAGCTTCGCGAGAACGCCACCTCGCTCAAGATTAGTTTGATGAGCGTAGACCCTTTCTTGAGAGGGTCTACAATTTAGCGTTTAGTGTTTAAACAACTCTTCAAAAAGATCATCACTACTTAGATCATGTTGGTGGAGTAAATCGCGTAATCTGCGTAATCCGTCTACTTGAATCTGACGCACCCTTTCTCTGGTCAAACCGATCTCGGAGCCAATATGCTCTAGCGTCTGCTCATTATGGTGCATTAAACCAAATCGTCGAACCAGCACTTCCCTTTGCTTCTCAGGTAGTTGCTGCAACCACCCCTCTAAAACTGAGGACAAATTATTGGTCTCGGTCTGACTCTCTGGACTTAACGTTGAGATGTCAGCTACCGTATCGATTAGCGCTTTATCTTGATCAGCTATCTGCGCATCAATGGACGAAACTCGCTCACTAAGACTAAGAATTTTAAGTACATCTTTAATCGGTTTGTTGACCTCAGCAGCAATTTCTTCCGGTGTTGGATCGTGATCTAGCCTTTGAGCTAGCTTCCGTGAGGCACGCAAATAAATATTTAATTCCTTGACCACATGGACAGGTAACCTAATCGTCCGCGTTTGATTCATTATTGCGCGCTCGATTGTTTGCCTAATCCACCAAGTAGCATATGTCGAGAAGCGATAACCCAACTCTGGATCAAATTTTTCTACCGCTCTCATTAGTCCTATATTCCCTTCTTCGATAAGATCCAACAACTCTAGGCCACGATTCAGGTAACGACGCGAAATTTTAACCACCAAACGTAAGTTACTCTCTATCATCATATGACGAGACCGCTCACAACCTTGCTGAAATTTTCGGGAATAGAGGACTTCTTCCGAAGCGGTTAAGAGAGGCACAAAGCCAATTTCTTTGAGATACATACTGGTCGCGTCGACAACTCGACGGGCCGGACTTTCACTTGTTTTATTCTTTCTAGCGACTAAGGACAGCGCCTTAAATTCGTCACCGATTACATCTTCGACCATCTTTGCAACTCCTTTGCAAAACTAAATTTCTAATAGCGCCCAATCTAGACGCCAATCCCTGAAGAACTTGAAATAATAAAATCTGACTATTTCAGGTAACTTATAGGATTAACAGGATCACCATCTTTCCTGATTTCAAAGTACATCGTTCCGTCGACGCCCAAGCTTGAAATCACATCAGTCTGTTTAACAGACTGCCCTACCGCAACCAATAATGAATCATTGTTTGCATAAGCGCTTAAGAGAATATCACTATGCTTGATAATAATCAATCTTCCATAGCCGCGTAATCCTGAACCGGCATAAACAACATGTCCCGGTGCGGCCGCACGAACCTGAGCGCCATTACTCGATTTTATTTTTATACCTTTTTGTAACTTGCCAGGATTAAACGTCTCGACCACTTGGCCGTCAATAGGCCATTTCCATTGCCAATTGCTACTATAAATTATTGGTTTGGGCACGGATTGGATCTGAGGAGTTAGGCGTTGCACAGCAGTATTTTTTAAAGCCCTGCCTTTACCTTTTGCGGCCTGAACGTCTTGCGATCTAGAGGGGAGTATTGATCTAGAATCCACAGATATTACCTGCCCTGGATTTATAAAGTAAGGAGGGCTCAAGCCATTTTTACGAGCCAAGCTCCAGACAGTTAATCCATAAGTAGACGCAATCGAAAATAATGTGTCTCCAGCAGTTACAGTATGACGAGTTTTTACTATTTTCAAATTTAGCTTTTGTCCAACTTTAAGCGTGTATGGCGCAACTAATAAATTAGCATATGCAAGTTCATTAACGCTCAAATCATATCGCCAAGCAATGGAGTACAGTGTTTCCCCAACATCTACCCGATGCGTTTTGATTCTTATACTAGGAGGCTGACCACGATCACTGATGCCAGCCGGACTGTTAGAACACCCAGAGAAAAAAGACAGTAACACCATCATAAAGGCTATTCTTATCACGAACTTAACACCTCCTTTGCTAATGACGTTGGGTCTTACCAAAAAACTCTGCACTTAAAACGATTGCGAATCCAAGACAAAATACCAAAGAACACAAAAGAGTTCGCGGGTCATTCCCTGTAATCTCTAAAAATTGATTAGGCAGTATATTCTCAGTAATCTTAGTTAAAACCTCACCGGTATCGGAAACCTTTTGATAAAGCGTACTTTTCCAAGGCCAGATAATACTCAAGCTGCCGACTAAAAACCCGCACATTAATGCTATTACCGCCGCCTGAAAGTTTGCTAACAACCATGATAAAAATCGACTGAATAGCATTAAACCAATAATTCCACCCGCCGAAAAAGCAACTAGAATATCAATTTCTAAGTTAGCTATGGCACTAATAAATACAGGGTAGAGTCCCAAAAGAACAAGGATGAATGAACCAGAAATTCCTGGCAAAATCATTGCACAGAGAGCGATAGCACCGGCAAAGAACATAGTCATCACCGACCCTTCCAACATCACGGATGGTGCGATTGAAATACCGTAAGCTATCAAGACTCCGACAACAAACAGTAACTTTTCAGATATTTTCGCCGGTGGATTTTGACGCAAAAGCAAAATAACCGAGCCTATGATTAAACCGCTGAAAAAAGACCACAGGGGCACTCCATGCTCCAACAAAAGGTAATGCATAATCTGCGCTAAAGAAAAAACACTAGTGAGGATGCCGGCCAACAACACGACAAGAAAGTTGCCATTAATATGGTGCCAGGCAGCCCGTGGGCCATCAGATTTTAATAATTTTAGTGCGGTGATATCAAAGGATTTTATAGTAGCAACCAACTCAATATAAATACCCGTAATAAATGCAACCGTTCCTCCTGAAATACCAGGAACGACATCTGCTGCACCCATAGCCAAACCTTTTAAAAATAACAACATATTGTTAGCAGTAGTTCTCATCTAACATCCTTTTTATCAACTACCTGGATAGGCCACCCAGTAGAGGAACAAATTTAACTTTCTCAATAATAGTCTGGTCGAACTCATAAGAACTCCCAACCCGTCTGACCACACTCAAATCCTGATCGTCTCCACTGCCTACTGGAATCACCAATATACCATTGGGTGCCAACTGATCTAAAAGACTCTCGGGTATAGATTGCGGTGCAGCTGTCGTTATAATACCATCATAGGGCGCCTGTTTTTCCCAGCCAAAACATCCATCCGATAGGTGCGCAGATATATTGCTTAGCCCGAGCTTTCTAAACCTTTGCTTAGCCTTATTCAACAGTGGCTCGATACGCTCTACACTATACACCTGCTCTGTTAACTGAGCTAAAACAGCCCCTTGATAGCCCGATCCGGTTCCAATCTCTAATACTTTTTTTAGCGGCCCTTGGGAGAGAAGAATTTCAGTCATTCTGGCAACGATATACGGTTGAGATAATGTTTGCGCAAACCCAATAGGTAGAGCAGTGTCTTCATAGGCTCGATGCGACAAAGCTTCATCTAGAAAAATATGTCTGGGTGTCATCCTGATAACATCCAATACTTTTTGGTTGGTAATCCCTTGCTCGATCAATCGACTAATTAGGCGCTCTCGGGTCCGCTGGGAAGTCATCCCGATACCCGCCATTTCTGTCGAATTCACCTACTTCTCCTGTAAAGATCAACCATTACGTCGGCTGTTAAAAGTCCCATTTTCATACTGTTTTTAAACACCTCAATATATCATAGGGCAAAGTTCGTAGGGCGAGATAATTCTGCAATTTCTCTCATCAAGATTGTCGCATAACACCCACTGGGAAGGCTAAACTCTAATCGTAGCTTATCTGGCTCAATCCATTCAGTGGTTAAATTATCTACTCGCATGATCAAATCACGGCGCTGCTGCTTTAATCCCGCGTGCTCAAGAGCGTAACACCAGTCTTTCCAATCGTCTAAAACATGAGCTTCTATATCGGCTATTTGTCCCTCAGCGGCGGAACGACCTCGTCCCCAAAGTGGCCCAGTCTCTCCAGCAAGGTCATCATTGGACAACTTTAACCGATTGGCAGCCACCAAATTAAATAGCCAAGAGCGGGCCGCAGATAAATATAAACCTGTGCCGTGCCGGTTACCTTTGAGTTTATCTGTTTGGATCAGTTTTTGAACTTCATTGAGATTATTCCCATCGTGCCCAAATCGCTGCTCTCCAAAGTAATTGGGGACACCTTTCTCAATAATCAGATCAATTCGCTCCCTAAATGACGCATCAGTCACTGAGAAGTCCTGCAACACTATTTTGAACTGATTACCCTGATGCATGCCCCGCCGCAATTTTTTGTTATGGCGAGCTGTTTTTAAAATCTTGAAATCATCATGGGCCAAACAGTTCAGATCTAAATCGCGCCCTGGAATATGTAAACTAAACCACTGACTGGTAACAGCAAACCGATCTTTCATCCCACAAAATCCAACATCATTTCGCGGGATACCGGCTAGTTTAGCTAGCAATCCAGCCACCCAAGTCGTATTTTGGTCACGTTTACTCACTAGAAGCCATAAATGCTCACCCTCACCAGTAGGCTTGATATCAAGGATTTCATCGACAACAAAATCCTCTGGGCAACAGCGAAATAAGGCTGTCGCCAAAGGCGCGCCGTGTAAATAGGGTAGCGCTTGGAAATCAAAGTTACGGGAGCTGATAGGAAAAATCTCTATAGTTAGTTCAGTTAGACACTGATTCTAAAAGAACCGACGCATGGCAAGCAATACCTTCACCGCGACCGGTAAAGCCAAGACTCTCCGATGTGGTGGCCTTAATGTTAATCTGCTCATAATCACAGGCCAGGACTGTAGTAAGTTTTTCTATCATGTGAATTATATGCGGCGCCATTTTGGGTTTCTGAGCAACAATCGTCAGATCAGCATTACCAATGCGATAACCTCGGGACGTCATCATCTGTGCGACTTCAGATAGCAAACTAAGGCTGTTACAACCACTATATTTGGGGTCGGTATCGGGAAAATGTCGGCCTATATCTCCGAGACTCAAAGCTCCCAATATAGCATCCATAAACGCGTGAGTTAAAACATCACCGTCGGAATGGGCAATGAACGCATGCTCGAATGGAATAGAAACGCCACCTAGAATTAATGCGTCACCAACACCAAAAGCATGAACATCGAAACCGTGGCCTATACGCATCTCTCATTCTCCTGATTTATCAAAATGACTTCAGCTATCATCAGATCCTCTCGATGAGTAATCTTTACATTGTCATGTCTTCCTTCGATAGTAAGGACTTTATGGTTTGAATATTCTACTGCGGAAGCCTCATCAGTCGGTATTTTTTGGTCCTGAATCATCAATTCAATTGCGTCCCGCAATATGCCATATCGGAACATTTGTGGTGTTTTGGCGGCTCGATACAACTCCCGATTAACGCTTGCTTGGACATGGTTGTCCGGCATTATCGTCTTCAGTGTTTCATTAATTTGTGTCGTTAACAAACCACCCACAGGATGGTTTTTTAACCCATCAATAAGCTTCATAATATCTGATGAGGTGACGCAGGGTCTCGCCATATCATGAACCAATACCCAGTCATCTAGCTTGGCCACATTAGAAAGCACAATTAGACCATTCAATACAGATTTAGCCCGTGTTTCTCCTCCCTCTGTTAGAGTCACTCTAGGGTTTTTTACAGCACTGACCTTTGACCAATAACCTGATGTAGGATCACATGGAACAACAATTCGCTTAATTAGAGGGATCTTTAATAATTTGCTAAGGGTATGTTGTGCCACCAGGTCACCCTTCAGCTGATGAAACTGCTTTGGAATATCTGCAGAAAATCGCTTACCTAAACCCGCGGCGGGAACAATAGCCCAGTAATTTGGAAAAGCAGCAGTCATGGTGACGTTTTCCCCTCTGGAAGGCTATCCTGCAAGATACTGGCTTTCTCATCAGTTACCAGATAAAAAACTTCGCCTTGCTTGATCATACCAAGGTCCTCTCGCGCCTTCTCTTCAATAGCATCGAGATTAGTTTTTAAACTCTCTACATCTCTAGCAATAACTTCGTTACGTTGCCGCAAACGTTTGTTTTTAACTTTTTGTTGGTCAAGCTGTGCGTCTAATTCCGATTTATGTGCAAGGCTTCCCTCACCCACCCACAAACGCACTTGTAAACCAAGCAATAAGACTATCAGCAGTATCAGCAACCAACGCATATTGAAATTCTATTCAATTTTATGATATTTCTATGGTTTTAACGTGTCAGCATTAAACCTTAAATTCTGCACGACCGTTATAGGGAGCGGCCGTCGACCCTAATTCAGCTTCAATTCGTAATAAACGATTATATTTAGCCACGCGGTCTGAACGGCATAGAGAGCCAGTCTTAATTTGGCCCGCGGCTGTACCCACTGCTAAATCTGCAATCGTGGTATCCTCAGTTTCACCAGAACGATGGGAAATGACAACACTGTAACCCGCATCTTTTGCCATGTTAATAGCATCGAGTGTCTCAGATAAAGTACCGATCTGATTAAACTTTATAAGAATTGAGTTACCCACACCCATGTCAATACCGCGCTTTAATATGCTGGTATTGGTCACGAACAGATCATCGCCAACTAGCTGAACTCGGTCACCCAACTTTTCAGTCTGGTACTTCCAGCCATCCCAGTCAGACTCATCCTGACCGTCTTCAATAGAAATAATGGGGTACTGATCGCATAGCTCTGCTAAAAAGTCGCTAAATCCCTCTGCCGAATATACCTTTCCTTCTCCGGAAAGATCATATTTACCATCTCTGTAAAATTCAGACGCGGCACAATCTAGTGCCAAAGTCACATCTGAACCTAATTTATAGCCAGCCGCTTCAGTGGCTTCTTGAATAACCGCAAGTGCCTCCGCATTTGAAGAAAGATTAGGAGCGAAGCCACCCTCATCACCAACAGCGGTATTCAATCCTTTACTACTCAGAACCTTTTTTAAGGAATGGAAAATTTCAGCACCGACCTGTAAGGCTTCTGAGAAGGTCTTCGCCGATAGCGGCTGAACCATAAATTCTTGAATATCAACATTATTATCAGCATGCTCTCCACCGTTAATAATATTCATCATGGGCACCGGCATGCTGTAAATACCCGGGGTATTATTGAGTTCTGCAATGTGCGCGTAGAGAGGCATATGCTTATCTTGAGCAGCCGCTTTTGCCGCTGCCAAAGATACAGCCAGAATCGCATTAGCTCCTAAAACGCCTTTATTCTCAGTGCCATCGGCATCAATCATCATCTGGTCTAGCATGCGTTGCTCAGTAGCGGCACAACCAACAAGCAGAGTTTTAATAGTGGTGTTAACATTATTTACCGCGGTAAGTACACCCTTGCCAAGATAACGATGCTTGTCTCCATCTCGAAGTTCGAGCGCCTCCCTTGATCCGGTTGAAGCACCGGAGGGAGAACAGGCAGACCCCACAATCCCATTTTCTAATATTACATCGGCTTGAATGGTAGGGTTTCCTCTTGAATCCAACACTTCAAAGGCGCGAATATCAGCAATATTAGTCATAGGGGTCTATCTCCATTAATGTTAGTCATATCTCCATCATGGAGATGATAATATATTATTTTATGAATCGGCAAGAAGGCAAAACCTAGCCCGATTTTATTAAAGTATACCCAAGTCTGGCTGTGACTTTACTAAGTCATCAAACGCTTTCATTTGGGTTAAAAAAGGCTCTAATTTATCTAAAGGTAACGCACTAGGACCATCACATTTAGCACGATCTGGATCTGGGTGCGCCTCTAAAAAAAGGCCCGCTATACCCACGGCAATACCCGCCCTACCCAACTCGGCTACCTGATGTCTGCGGCCACCAGACGCTGCACCTAGCGGATCTCTACACTGCAGCGCGTGAGTCACATCAAAAATCAATGGCGACCCGCCACTCACCTCTTTCATTGTCCTAAAACCCAGCATATCGACCACTAAATTATCATAGCCCATACAGGTTCCACGCTCGCAAAGCATTACCTTATGATTGCCACATTCGCGAAATTTATCGACGATATTAGCCATCTGCCCAGGACTCAAAAATTGAGGTTTTTTCACATTAATTACCGCATCAGTAGCCGCCATTGCTGCCACTAGGTCGGTTTGGCGCGCCAAAAAGGCCGGTAACTGGATGACATCACAGACTTCAGCGACGGGCGCAGCTTGAGCCACTTCATGCACATCAGTGATGACCGGCACTTTAAATGTTGATTTTATCTCAGCAAATATTTTTAGGCCTTCGTCTAGACCGGGCCCACGAAAAGAGTGAATTGATGAGCGATTAGCCTTGTCAAACGAAGCTTTAAATACATAGGGAATACCGAGTTTTTCGGTAACGGTTACATAAGCCTCAGCAACACGCATAGCCATATCTCGAGATTCGAAAACGTTGATGCCCCCAAATAAGGTCATCGGTTGCTCATTACTAACCTTGATTTCACTGACTTGGACTATTTTTGAAGTCATTTCTCAACTCCTAGTTAGCATTTTTATAATGCTGGTATGCAGTGGCGGCTTCAACAAAGCTTGAAAACAAAGGATGACCATCTCTAGGTGTCGACGTAAACTCGGGATGGAACTGACTAGCAAAGAACCAACGGTGATCTGGCAGCTCGATAGTCTCAACCAACGTTTTGTCAAATGATAGCCCACCCACAACTAACCCGGCATCTTTCAACTGAGGTAGAAAGTTATTGTTCACTTCAAATCGATGGCGGTGTCGCTCTTTAATTTGTTCATTGCCATAAATCTGTTGTGCATTAGAACCCGATACAAGATGACAAACTTGGGACCCAAGGCGCATGGTGCCGCCTAAATCAGAATCTGCACTACGCTGCTCTTTATTACCCTCTTGGTCAATCCACTCTTCAATTAAGCCAACCACTGGATAGTCCGTTGAGGCATCAAATTCGGTGCTGTTAGCGTTCTCTAAGCCACAAACATTTCTGGCATACTCAATAACGGCTATTTGCATACCCAGACAGATGCCAAGATATGGGATGTTATTTTCCCGCGCTACTTTAACGGCATGAATTTTACCTTCGATGCCACGCGAGCCGAACCCACCAGGCACTAAAATGGCATCCACACCATCAAGTAAGTCATGGTTTTTTTGTAGCTTTTCAGAATCAATATAACGGATTTTTACTTTAGTTTTGTTGCTAATGCCTGCATGTACCAAAGCTTCAGTCAAAGATTTATAAGCGTCAAGTAGGTCCATATATTTGCCGACCATAGCCACGGTTACTTGACCATCTGAAAGCATTTGGTTAGCGACAACGTTGTCCCACTGATGCAAGTCTGCGGCTGGTCTGTCAATGTTAAAACGATCTAAAACGAACTGATCGAGACCCCACTCATGTAGCATTCTAGGGATTTTATATACTGTCGACGCATCCATAACAGGAACTACTGCTCTCTCTTCCACGTTAGTAAACAGTGAAATTTTCTTACGCTGTTCTTCTTCGATCATAACTTCAGAACGACAGAGTAATACGTCCGGCTGAAGACCTAGCGAGCGCATTTCTTTTACTGAATGCTGAGTCGGTTTTGTTTTAGTTTCTCCCGCTGTTGCTATATACGGCACGAGAGTAAGGTGTATCAATAAAGAATTCTGGTAGCCCAACTCACCTCTCATCTGCCGAACTGCCTCGAGAAAGGGTTGTGACTCAATATCACCGACGGTTCCACCAATTTCTACAACAGCAATATCATGATCGCCCGCTCCTGCAACAATACGACGTTTTATCTCGTCAGTGACATGAGGAATAACCTGAACAGTACCGCCTAAAAAGTCCCCGCGCCGCTCGCGCTTTAGAATAGTTTCATACACCTGACCGGTGGTAAAATTATTATTTTGAGTCATCTTGGCACGCAAGAATCTCTCGTAATGACCAAGATCTAAGTCAGTTTCCGCCCCATCTTCGGTCACATAAACCTCGCCATGCTGATGAGGACTCATGGTGCCGGGATCAACATTTAGGTAGGGGTCAAGCTTAAGCATGGTTACATCAAGACCTCTGGCCTCCAATACGGCACCAAGAGAGGCTGCTGCAATACCCTTACCCAAAGAGGAAACAACACCACCAGTAACAAAAATAAAACGTGTCATAAGGACCCTGCACAGATCAGAATTTAAGAGAGTTTGATATCTTTTGGAGTTCGTTTGGCCGCGAAGTTGGCCAACGACCATCCTAGTCAAGATGGTAGAATAGATTAACAGAAAGGCTTCTATGATTCTACAAAGAGTTGTCGTGCCAGTGGATTTTAATACCAATCTCTTCCGGCTGTACCTGCCAATTCTCGCAGACCCACAGATCTGCTACAGCGATGAGCTGTTGATCTAAAAATATGAGGGGAACTCTGTCTCGCCACCAGGGCTCTAGGCCAAACTCCTGAAGGCATTTTTTTAAACTATTGGAGTGAGATCGGCCCGCCGGGTGACAATGCTCACCACCCCGGCGATTACCTATTCTAAGGGTACCACTTTGCGGCATGCGCAAGCCCTCCCCCAGAGCAGGTATAGATTCTAATTGCATCCCACCACCAAGGTTAACGGCCTCATCAACATGCCACAATATATTCAGGGGTAGCTCAACTGACCGACTAACAAGTTTAGGAGAGTCTAGAACATATAAACGTCCATCATAACGACGATATTCTGTATCCTGGCAAATTACCTTGGGCGAAGCATCAATCCGAGCTTCAACAACAGCTTTAATAATTTCTTGGATGATTTTTTGACTAGGTGCACATCGATCTTGGGTTTCAGCCCAGTGTCGCAAGACATTTTTTTGCCGAACCCCACTAAGATCGTTAAAACTATTTATGCGAAGTGAGGCTCCGGCCCGCTCGGGTCTTGATTGCAACGAAGCCAAGTCTTGAAGAGCAAGATCTCTGCAGAGCTCTGCACTATCTTGACTTATCGCAGACACACCACTTAAACGCTGGCGATAGTCCGGCCAACGTTCAGCTAAGATTGGAATTAAACGATTCCGCAAAAAGTTACGGTCATAGTCGTTGCAGTTATTACTCTCATCCTCGACCCATTGAATACTTTTATCTAAAGCATAGGTCTTTAGAGACTCTTTAGACCAAGTGAGTAGTGGCCTATATAAGGTCCCAGCACCAATTGATCGCGTCACTGGGATACCTGACATTCCAAGAGGCCCTGAACTTCGCATCAACCGATATAGCAAGGTCTCACTCTGATCATCTTGATGATGCCCAAGTAGTAAAACGCCGCCTTGGCGCAACAATTTTTCAAAAACCGCATATCTAGCTTGCCTAGCGGCAGCCTCAGGCCCTTTGCCATCAAACTCAAGCTTAACCCTTTCACTATGGCATGCAATACCTCTCTCTTGACAAAAGTGCTCTGCATGCAATTGCCACTCGGACGCCTTGGGTGACAAACCATGGTTAATATGGACTGCTGTTATCCTGTCTGAGGGAATGGTTTGGTTTAACAAATCTAGTAAAACCGAAGAATCTAGCCCACCACTAAATCCAACCAGGATTTGCGCTGCACCAATGAGCTCCGATTGCAAATCCCCAAAAGCTCGGCCAGCCGTTAGCGTCTTGTCTTTAGGCATCCTGTTCACACGAATCACTATTGCGCTGCTGCTCTGTATACTGCCTGAACTGATACCGAGTCAGTAAAGTACATGTCTCAGTAGCCGGGTCATAGGTAATTAATACATCACCACATGCTAACTGACCCTCAACCTGTAGAATTTTACTCTGCAAGCTAACCTCCTGAACGCCATAATCAGTGCCCTCACGAAGGATGTACTCCTCAATTACTGCGTTGAGCGTAGCACTAGGTAGGCGTTCGGAAGGGATTTCAATCACTGATTAGGTTTCCGAAATCGCAATGTCATTCGATCACTTTCGCCAATCGCCAAATAAAGCTCCCGATCTTGGTCCCCCAAGCTCAAGCTTGGCGGGAGAGTCCATACACCCTTAGGGTGATTTGCAGTGTCTTTCTCATTGGCATTTACCTCAGACGATGCTTCGAAAACAAAGCCGGCAGCGCGAGCAAGCTCGATGACATAACCTTGCGTCATATAACCACTTTTCTTCATCGTCGCTTTATCCGTGCCTTCAGGCGCACGATGTTCTACAACACCCAACACTCCACCTGGCTTTAATGCCTTAAAAAATAGCTCAAATGACGACGCCTCAGTACTCGAACCCATCCAATTATGGACGTTTCTAAAAGTAACAACCGCATCCACAGACGACGCTTTAGCGGATAATTTCTTAGCCGAGGCATCAAATATATGCATTTTTACGTTGCCATACATGTCCGGTGCCGCGGCAATTTTAGCCGCAAACTTGCTTTGCGAATTTCGATAATATGCTCTATCTGATTGCGGGTCATAGTGTCCGGCGAGTAAATCACCAGTGACATGCTTGGCTAAAACTTCGGTATACCAGCCACTCCCTGGAGATATCTCTAAAACGTCCATTTGTGGCGCTATTCCAAAAAACGCTAGCGTTTCTGTCGGATGACGATATTGATCTCTCGATGTATCTCGCTCAGCAATAGCCATTCCAGACACCGAGAGTATTAGTGATAACAGTGTCGCTTTTATTACATTTTGTTTAATAAATTCCATGACTAATAACTCCTTTTTTTCAATTCTAATTGTACCGACAAAGTGACTTTGTCAAAGTAATACAAAGGCTAAAGACAAAGCAGCTAACTGAGACCAAAAATACGACTTCTCCAATTTCCTAACTCTTAAGCCTCGAAAGGCGCAAGATCCCCCGGCATCCGGAGCATTTTATTCACTTCATCCAAATGCAATTCTTCCAAATGAATCATCTGGCGAGCATATTCTTCTAGCACTACCGATTCACCATCAACAAGCTCTAATAACTCGTAATATACCGCTGCAGTGACCGATTCATGCTCTAAACTCTCACGAAGTATATCGCCAGTGTCATGTTTTTCAGTCTCTAGTAAAGCTCCGATTTTTAAGGAGGGATGGCCACCCAGCATAGTCACAAGTTCGCCCGCTTTAGTAGCGTGATCGAGCCCTTCTTGAGCATTAGCTTTTAACCAAGAGACAATTGGAATTCGATTGTAACCGTAAATCATTAAGGAATAATGAGTGTAGCGAACAACGCCGGACAGTTCTAACTCCATAATTTTGTTCAGTATTTCTATTGCTTTTTGCTGATCGAAATTTTTCATTTATAACACCTTTTACAGTATCGCCAGAGGTCAGCGACAATTTAAGTTTACTACCTGATAGTATGCTTCGATACACTATAAACGATAGCCTTGATTGATTAGAGGTACAATCTCTAAATGATATAAAATTATCCGCCCTAGACGCAACTTTACAGAAGAATCTCCATGCTTGATATCGTTCTTTATGAACCAGAAATACCACCAAATACTGGAAATATTATTCGGCTTTGCGCTAACACAGGTTTTAGATTGCATCTGATTGAGCCTCTTGGCTTCGAGCTGGATGACAAACGATTACGAAGAGCTGGCTTAGACTACAGCGAATTCCAGGATTTGCAGATTCATCGAGATTGGGCTGGTTATTTAAGCTCGGTGAATCCAATCAACGTATACGCATTGAGTACTAAAGGAACAATCAATTATTCATCCATAAATTATCAGCCTAATGACACTCTTCTTTTTGGTCCAGAAACAAGAGGTCTCCCCGAACATATAAGGAATTCGATTGGCGCTGATAATATTCTACGTTTACCCATGCAAGCGAGTAGTCGCAGTTTGAATCTATCAAACACAGTGGCTATTGTGGCTTACGAAGCATGGAAGAAAATTGACTTTGCCGGCAGCATTTAAATAAACTTTAGTTTGATGTTTTTATAATTCAAAAACTGCGAGTATTATGTGCGCGGGAGATGTCTGAGACTTAACAAATCGCCTAAATACTCCACAGCAGCCCACTAAGAATTCGCGAGATACACATTAGATGACAGTAAAGATCGGTTTATTTTACGGGAGTACCACTTGCTATACTGAAATGGCGGGTGAGAAAATCCGTGATGAAATAAATTCTAAACTTGGTGAAGACGCAGTAAGTCTGCATGATATTGCTCTAGACCCCGTACAACGGATGACGGAATATAAATATTTAATTCTTGGCATTCCAACGTGGGATTTTGGCGAATTACAAGAAGACTGGGAAACACACTGGGATGCGCTCGATGGGCTCGACCTAACGGGCATAAAAGTTGCCGTCTACGGATTAGGCGATCAAGTGGGTTATCCCGAGTGGTTTCAAGATGCCCTGGGGTACCTTTGGGCTAAAACCATCACTCAGGGCGCAACTGCAGTAGGAGCTTGGCCTAATGAAGGCTTCGACTTTAAGGAATCCAAAGCATTAAATGACGATGCGACAATGTTTGTTGGATTGCCGCTAGACGATGAGAATCAGATAGAGTTGGCAGATGCCTACATTACAAAGTGGTGTGATCAAATTATGCGCGAGTTTGGATTAACTTAGTGGAACTTGCAGCGGCAGATATCCAATGGCGCGAAGGAATGCCCTACTCCTTAGACTACGGGGACTTCTATTGGTCTTTGCCTAACGGGCTTGCTGAAAGTTTTTATGTGTTTTTGCAGCAAAACGACTTACCCTCTCGCTGGAATAATCTAACAGCGGCTGATCAATCTTTTAGTATTGGAGAACTTGGATTTGGTACTGGAATTAACTTCCTTAACTGCTGTGAATTATGGCTGAAAACTGCGCCCAATAATTGCACCCTTTACTATTTCTCCGCAGAACCGGTGCCTCTAAAGACGGCCGATCTAGCGAAAGTATTTGAGCAGTTTCCCTCCCTAAGTGCTCATGGTCAGGCCCTGATCGACAGCTACCCTCCCGCAGTAAAAGGATTCCATAGCATCGAGTTATATGAGGGCCGAATCAATCTATGCCTCATGCTAGGCGATGCCCAAGAGATGCTCAATGCACTTGGTGAAAGCGTCGATCAAAGGCATTCTGTCTATGATAAAAAACCTATAGATACCTGGTTTCTTAACGGCTTTTCGCCCGAAAAGAGTCCAGCAATATGGAAAAAAGAACTGTGCAAAACTATTGCCAGCTTGTCTTCAACTGAAACGAGCTTGACGACCTATTTAGCTGAAAGTGAAGTAACAAAGAGCCTTAATACCGCTGGCTTTAGTGTCAACTACAAACAAGGTTTTACCGACAAGTATCAAATGATTAGCGCCACGCGCAATGCTAGCCTCAAGAATTATGCGGACAATGCCCGCGGCACAAATCAATGGCATCTCAATCAATTACCAAGCCGACCTCTTTTTCGCCAACCTAGCGTCACTATTATCGGAGCTGGAATTGCCGGCTGCACCACTGCCGCAGCACTGTCCAAGCGCGGTTACAACGTCACAATCATTGATCGGCATGCTAGAGCTGGCCAAGAGGCATCGGGCAACCAGCAGGCTATTATTTACCCGAAATTGTCAATACGAGACGAACCTCTTCCACGCATTAATCTTGCTGCCATAACCCTTGCGAGTCGTTATTATCAAACTTTTTGGAATCGAGGGTTAGGTCAACAATGCGGAGTATTGGTGATTCCGGAAGGTGAGCGTCAGCGTAAACAGTTTGCGCAGCTTGGCCAACATTTTCACCATCAAAAGTCTCTGGTAAGACTTGTCGACAATGCCCAGATGGAGGGTATCGCGGGTATAACTTTGGATACCTCCCATGGACTCTATTTTTCTAAGCTTGGATGGCTTCCTCCAGCGACTATTTGTCAGGAGATTCTTAAGGATCATAATATTGCAGTCATTCAAGGCGATGTAGCTCAACTCTTTAGAAATAAATCAACTGGACAATGGGAGTTACTTGACGCTAAAGGTGAGCAACTGAGCCACTCAGATATAGTAGTCATTGCTAATGCCTATGACTGCGAAAAATTTAAACAAACAAATTTTCTAGGTATTACTAAACTACGCGGTCAAGTCACCGAATTACCTGTTACTGACGACAGCCAGCCCTTGAAAACAGTCATCTGTGGTGAGGGCTACATAGCCCCGCCAAACAAAGGTACTCATGGGTGTGGTGCGACCTATAATAAGACTATTGATAGCACTGAGCTAAGAATTCAAGACCATCAAACTAACCTTGAGCAAATAACAAAAACCGATCAAGGCATCGGTAGAGCGATAGGAACTGTCCAACTAAATAAACTCGAGGGCCGAGCAAATTTTCGCTGTACAACAAGAGATTATTTACCGATTGTTGGTCCAGTCCCAGACGTCTCCGCCATGCTTGAGACCTATGAATCTTTACGAGTAGATGCACGCAAAGATTCCCCGGTAATGGGAACCTATCTTCCAAATCTCTATATTAACTGTGGAATGGGTTCTCGCGGATTAGGCTATGCTCCCTTGACCGCTGAGGTCCTTGCGGCAGAGATCCACCAGCAACTAGGGCCCCTAGAGAGAGAATTACGCAAAGCAATGCACCCATCACGATTTTTAATACGTGATCTTAAGAAAAAACGTATTTAGAACAAAACGGCACATCTCACCTCAATCTCAACGGATACAGTTTGCCCATAAAGACCCACTGATCGTTGCCCGGACGGGACGTGGATGTTGAGCCCCTAATACTCAACTAACGAAAACAGTACTGCCGAATAGTAATTAGTCTTGATTAAATTGAGTCTCAATGCCTAGTAAAAGTCCTCGCTTGCAGCTGTCATTACTGCCAGTAAGATCACCCATCTCCACTAAAACCTCAGATAGCTTCAAGTAAATATAGGGACTGGGTTGAAGAGCCACTGCACTAGTAAAATAATCCTTAGCTTTTCCCCAGAACTTTGCCTGGCAACAAATGTTGCCAAGTGCGGTTAACAAAGCGATATCCTGCGGATTTTTGATCAACCACTTTTCTGTCATCAAAAGCTGCTTTTCTGGCACTGAGCTTGTAGCTTCACCCAAACGACGAACTAACTCTGTGTTCCATTGACTATTAATGCTCTTGGCCAGCAACATAACTAATTTATCGTTATCGTTAACTAGCTGTAGTGCATCGAAATAACCACACATAATATCGTGATTTTTACGTAATTTTTTGGGAATTAATTCCCATAACTCGCCAACTTGGTCGATCTTTTCTTGAGCGGTGAAATCAAAATTTAATTTGAAACTTCTCAACAAATTTGTATATACATCTATTTCAAGCAAGTCTAAGTCAGTTGAGTTAAGTGCATTAAATCGACGTAAATCAGCCAGTATTTTCTGCAAAGACGACCAATCTTCCGTCAAATAGTAAAGATCTGCTAGTAGACGCAGAACACCGCGATCATTGGGCTTTTTTTCTGCGATTGGTAGTAAGAACTGAATGGCCTGAGTGAAGTTTTCTTCGCCCAATAATATCTCGGCGAAAGCCTTGTCGGCTAGTAATGTAGCGCGTGGCTGAGTCTCTCTGAGTCGCTCTAACAAGTCACGAGCATCATCTATCTGATGGTTTTCGGCAGCCGCACGGGCAGCAAACAGTAAATTTACATCAGGCATTGATGATTGAGCTGCGGAGTCTACCAATAATTGTCTCGCTTTTTCCCAGTCATGATCAGCGAACAGAATTAGTCCTTGCGCTGTTTTATTAAGATGCCGCATTCTATTTCTTGTCGACCACCAATGTCGAAACCCGCCAGCCTGCGACAGCCACTTAAATAGTAAAATCAACCAGACAGTAATACCTGTCACGCATAGATATAAGAGCAAACCAACCCAGGCGGTCATTTCAACAGTAACATCATTAATACTCAGTAAAATGTATCCACTGTCACGCTGCATTAACCAAATACTTGAAGCGCCCACCAGTAACGCCATAACCGAAATAACTAATAACTTTCTCATGACTAATCCACGGCCTCTATTTCCACTACCTCTGCACTTCCTTCGACAAGGTTACTTTGTCTAACAATCATAAATGCCTCAAGCGCGTTAACCGACCCGTCAATAAATGGTAGTTCTTGGACGACCTGTTCCACGCTCAGCTTTATCAGACGATCTTTTACCACCTCAACTGAACTGTTCATTTGGAAGTATTGCGTTAGCCATTGCTGAGCGCGCTTAAGACTGAGGTCATATATGCTCTGTTGCTCACGCAGTGCTGCATTGGCCGCCTGCTGTAACAGAAGTCTTACGTTATTGCGCACAACACTCTCCTCGCTAGCAGAAAGAACTCGCTCAATCGGCTGAAGGCGCTGCTTCACTTGAACAAGTTGGCCCAAAGACTGAGTAAATTCATCGATCAAAGTAGACCAGCGTTGAGAGAGCGACTCATCAACAACCAGGTTAGCTAAACCGTTATCGTCTGAATCTTGGTTACTCGCAGAAGAATTTACTGATAGTTGGATCATTGGCAGCTCATCAATTTGCACAGCGAGAGCATTTAATTCTAAAACGATACCCTCAATATCAATTTCACCCGCTAGTCTGAGCGCTGCGATATCCGCAGCTATGGCGGCCCGAACAGCCAACATTCCTCCTTCATCAATTTCAACTAAAATTGAGTCGACTTTCTGAAGAAGCGCTAGTGAGTTTTTTGTACTACGCTCCGTTTGTAACCGCTGACTGGCTAAACGTGCCAGATAAGCAGCCTCTGACAGATACCAATCTGTGCGTGTAGTTGAGCCAAGCTCGGTAATTCGAGCGCCCTGAGCATTTACTTGTAACTGCAAGTTAATCACTCGCTGAGACAGCTCTTTACTGCTCTCTAAGTGCTCAAGCTCCCGATTACTGGCAATTATGGACTGGCTATTAGCCTGCTTTAAATGCGCATCCAATTCGACATTTAAATATTCTATTCGCTCTAAATCAGTCAGCATAATCTGCCATTGCTGCCATCCAAACCAACTCACAACAATAACCGCGAACAGAGCTGGTAATCCAAGTAGTAACCAAAAGTAAGCTGACGTGCGGGGCTCTTTAGTGATCGATTGATTTTTTTTAATCTCCGCCTTTGATGTTGGATTTTCGAGGACTTGAGTCTTCTCCTCAGATTCAGACATTTTCATACCTCCAATTAATCATCGACTGTAATTACCCTTTTAGTTTCATCTACTCAAGTAACTGATTTAAATGTTCTGTTCTAATACAGCAAGCATAGACTCAGGTAGTGCATTCTTAGCCACAAACACAGAACCATAACCCAAATCATAAGCTATTTCCGCTACTCTTTGACTAGGCACAACGACCGAAAAAAGATTACCGCTCACAAAATTCTCAAGATTTTTCAATGGCCCCATGGCTTCTAGTAACTCTCCGCTATGAGCTATTAAGAAATCGATCTCACTAAGTTGCCGATACGCTAACTGGAGGTTTTTCTGATTTTTAACTCTACGGTAAATGTCGCAATATTCGACGTTAGCCCCACGTGCACTGAGCTCTTGACTAAGTGTTTCGCGTCCTCTACCACCTCGAAAAATAACTACTGACTTGTTTTTTACATCTTGAAGTTCGGGTAGTTCTAGTAATCCTTCAGAATTAGCATTGTTACCTGGCGAATAGACGTTGTTGACATAGCCGTTTATGAACGATGCTGTTTGTCGTCCAATAGCAAAATAATCAACCCCTACTGGCAACATGGGCCAATATTCGTCTAGCCGTTGCATTGCAATTTGGCCTGCATGTACGCTTACAAAAATAGCGATATCAAATAGATCAAAAGACACTATTTGCTGTGTAACTTTTGAGTTTTCTACGACAGGCTCAATATCAATCACTGGAATATGAGCTACCTTGGCACGAGCATCAGATGCGAGAGTTAAAAACTCATCGTAATCTCGGTGCGAACGAATCAATAATAAACGCGTACCCGCTAACCCGTTAATCGCCATAAATCTCAGCCAGTAGCTTTCCAGCACCCTGAGACAGTAGATCTTTGGCTACCTGAATACCTAATTTTTCGGGATTATCAGCATTACCTGTGGCATGTGCTCGTAATATACGGCTGCCATCAACACTACCCACTAATCCTCTTAGGTTAACCGTTACACCATTGTCGCTAAGCTCTGCAAAGCAGGCTATAGGGACCTGGCAACCACCTTGGAGGTGTTTGTTAGCCGCTCGTTCTGCGCGCACACAGATGGCAGACTCAAGATGATGTAATGGCGCTATAAGTTCTTGTATACGCGTATCATTACTGCGACATTCAATGCCAACTGCACCCTGTCCACCCGCCGGGAGAGAGATACTAGTCGGTAACCTTTGTGTAATTCGATCCGCCATGCCTAAGCGCATTAGACCTGCAGAGGCTAAAATAATCGCGTCATACTCACCATCATCTAGCTTGGACAATCTAGTATTCACATTACCGCGCAACTCTTTTACTTGTAACGTGGGAAAATGAGCTCGAATCTGACACTGACGGCGTAGACTTGAGGTTCCGATAACCGCATTTTCTGGCAACTCGGCCAACGCACCAAAGTGGCTGGAGACAAAAGCATCAGAAGAATCTTCTCGCTGACAAATCACTGACAAACATAGTCCCTCAGGAAAATCCATTGGGACATCTTTCATTGAATGAACAGCAATATCAGCCAAGTCCTGAAGCATGGCGGTCTCAAGTTCTTTGACAAAGAGTCCTTTACCACCGATTTTGGCCAATGGTGTGTCCAGTAATTTATCCCCTTTTGTGGTCATAGTAACCAGCTCAATTTTTAGACAAGGGTGATAGCGCTGCAGCTGGCTCTTTACGAACTCAGCCTGCCATAATGCCAGAGGACTTTTTCGAGTTGCTATACGAAGGGTACCGGTCATTGAATCGGCTCATATCAGTAAGTTGCTCCATTATCGACGATTTCTCGACTTTTGTCAGAGATCAATGGTAATTAGATGCTGTTGATTGATATTCATCTCTTCCTCGATTGATGTTTTTAGAATATACCCAAGTTTTAAGTTATTACGCTCATGTTTGGCTATAATTGCGTTCCTTGTTTTATTAATTAGGCAGCAGTTTTATGAGTACCTCCAAAAAGTCTTCAACTGATCAATCGCAGCACACCCATCTTAACCAATCATGGGGTGGTCGATTTAACGAACCCGTTGATGCCTTTGTTGCCCGCTTTACGGCTTCAGTAAACTTTGATCGACGTCTTTTTAGGCATGATATTCAGGGCTCTATCGCCCATGCTTCAATGCTATGCGAAGTGGGAGTACTTACCGAGATCGAGCTCGAAGCAATCATCGGTGGACTGGAGGCTATTGCTAGCGAGATTGAAACGGGTGAATTTGCATGGTCCATTGCCCTTGAAGACGTGCATATGAATATTGAAGCTGCACTAACCGCTCGAATAGGTGATATCGGTAAAAAATTACATACTGGTCGATCTCGAAATGATCAGGTGGCTACTGACATACGACTATGGCTACGGGAGGAAATAGATGCTATTGGGTTACTGTTAAGCGCGCTGCAAACAGGCATGATTGAGCTAGCATCGATTGAAAGTGATACTATTATGCCCGGCTTTACTCATCTGCAAACTGCTCAACCAGTAACTTTTGGTCACCACCTATTGGCATGGAATGAAATGCTAGAGCGAGACTTTGGCCGCTTACAGGACTGCCGTAAGCGTTTAAATCATTGCCCTCTGGGCGCCGCTGCACTGGCCGGCACCACTTACCCCATTGATCGCAATCACACATCAACTAGCTTAAATTTTGATAAGCCCACTGAAAATTCACTAGACTCGGTCAGTGACAGAGACTTTGCGATCGAATTTTGTGCCTTCGCCAGTATTCTGCTTACCCATATGTCACGAATGTCAGAGGAGTTGATTCTCTGGACTTCGGCTCAGTTCCAATTTATTGATCTACCCGATCGATTTTGTACCGGATCATCGATTATGCCTCAAAAGAAAAATCCAGATGTACCAGAGTTAGTACGTGGTAAAACGGGCAGAGTTAATGGACATCTTGTCTCCCTTTTAACACTGATGAAATCTCAACCATTGGCCTACAACAAAGATAACCAAGAAGATAAAGAGCCCTTATTTGATACCGTTGATACCGTTCGTGACTGTCTGCGAGCATTCGCTGACATGATACCCGCCATTGAGGCGAATAAAACGACAATGTACGAGGCCGCAAAAGGTGGATTCTCTACAGCAACGGATTTAGCGGACTATCTCGTTGGCACAGACATCCCCTTTCGCGATGCCCACGAGATTGTTGGTAAGGCGGTTGCTTATGGTATTGCTAAACAAAAAGACTTGTCAGATATGAGTCTTGAGGAATTAGTACAATTTTCGGATCAAATTAAAAATGATGTCTTCTCAGTACTAACACTGGAAGGATCGGTGGCGGCGCGTGATCATATTGGTGGCACAGCACCGGTACAAGTTAAAGCCGCAGCCGCAAGAGCTTTAGAAAAAGTTAGTAGCCGCTAAGTAAAATCGAAATGAACTGTTTCTGATGATTGTGCGAGACAAGCTGAACTCAACATGACTGATAAAAGCTCGCCAGTAACCGTATTACACCAGTTCTCTTGCTCTTTGCCCTGTAGCGTAAAATGAAAGCCTCCAGACTGCGCCGCTAGCCAAATTTCGCGCATTGAAGGTTGCCTAGACAGAATAATCTGCGAACCATTAACATCGCAGGTTAATGTGAGCATGCCACTACTGTTCTCATAATCAATATCTGCTCCGCTATCATCGATAGTCTCTTCAATAGAGAACATTAGATCATCGACGATTTGATTAAACTCTGCTTCATTCATTGTTATCAATCCATACTGGTTTTTTGCGGCGAGGGTGCCAGTATAATTGTTTAGTTGTAATCTGCCACTACCGTTATACTTCGCATCCTAACTTTAGGAATATAAACATGAGAAAACATATTGCTGAGCTATTGACAATATTGTGTCTTGGCGCGCTCGGTGGGTGTGGTAATAGTGGCGATCTTTATCTTCCTCAGGACACCGCTGAAACCTTTATCGCTGACTCCCAATTTAGAGAAAATTAAACGCGTATGCACACGACAATTAACCGGAAAAACGGCGATCTATTTATGGAAAAGGTCGCGCTCTCAGATGTTGCCCAGCAGTTCGGTACGCCTTGCTATGCTTACAGCAAGGCAGCGATTGAACGCAACTACGAATCCTATGTTACGGCTTTGGGTAACCAGCCTCACTTAATTTGTTATGCGGTCAAATCCAATTCGAATATTGCCGTATTACAGACCTTAGCGGCTTTAGGTGCTGGTTTTGACATAGTTTCGGTGGGTGAGCTCGAGCGAGTACTGATAGCTGGAGGAGATCCTAGTAAGATGGTATTTTCGGGTCTTGGTAAAACCAGCAAGGAAATGCAACGAGCATTAGAAATCGGTATTCACTGCTTTAATGTGGAATCTGAGTCTGAGCTAGAATTACTCAATAAAACAGCCTCGGCGCTATCAATGAAAGCGCCAGTGTCGATTCGAGTCAATCCAGATGTTAATGCCAACACTCATCCGTATATATCCACAGGCTTAAAAGAGGATAAATTTGGCATTGATATTAATAATGCCATGGCTGTTTATCAGCGTGCCTCGCTAATGGATAACATCAATCTTATTGGCATCGACTGCCATATTGGCTCACAGTTGACAGAAGTAACACCGTTTGTTGATGCTATGAAAAGACTTCTAATACTCGTTGACCAACTTGAGGCCTTAAAAATAAATCTAAATCATATTGATATTGGTGGTGGCTTAGGCGTTCGATATCGAGATGAATCTATTCAGTCTGTAGATGACTATATGAGCGAATTACTGCCACTACTGGCGCAACGTAGTGAAACATTAATTTTAGAACCAGGCCGCTCAATAACTGCGAATGCCGGCGTACTGCTGACGGAAGTGCAATTCATAAAGTCCAATGATCATAAAAACTTTGTCATAGTGGATGCAGCAATGAACGATATGTTGAGGCCGTCACTGTATCAGGCGTGGATGGATATCCAGACTATCTCTGATAATAAAGACCTAGATGAAGCGGTTTATGATGTCGTTGGACCTGTCTGCGAAAGCGGAGATTTTTTAGGTAAAGAGCGTCCACTGAAGGTAAAAGAAGGCGATCATTTGTGTCTATTCTCTGCAGGGTCCTATGGATTCGTAATGAGTTCAAATTACAACAGCCGCCCCCGTGCTCCAGAAATTATGATTGATGACGATCATGTTTATCTGATCCGTCAACGAGAAACTATTCAGGATCTAACGAGAGGAGAGCAGCTTTTGCCGGTCAATTGATCGTCCAATAGCTACAAGAATTATTATGTGGATGAAATTCACTAAAATGCATGGTCTGGGTAATGACTTTGTCGTTATTGATGCTGTGACACAAAACATCAACCTTTCAGCAGCGGTTGTCCGGCGTATCGCCGACCGGCATTTAGGGATCGGCTGTGACCAAGTGCTTATTGTGGAGCCCCCTTCAAGTACCGATATAGATTTTAACTATAGAATATTTAATAGTGACGGAAGTGAAGTCGAGCAATGTGGCAATGGCGCTAGGTGTTTAGCTCGGTTTGTAAGAGACCGTAAGTTGTCTGGCAAAGAATCTATTCGTGTCAAAACTATGAATCGCATCATCGGCCTTAGTATCAATAAAGATAATACAATTTCAGTTGATATGGGTATTCCACAGTTTGAACCTAAAGATCTGCCATTCGAGGCTGAATGTCGATCAGCAAGCTACGAAATTGACTTAGGCGATCAAACAGCCACGATTGCCGCCATCTCGATGGGCAATCCTCACGCGGTAATGTTTGTTGATGATATCGATTCGGCGCCAGTCAGTACCATTGGATCTAAAATAGAAAAGCATTATCGTTTTCCTAACAAAGTGAATGTTGGTTTTGTAGAAGTAGTTAATCGTCGGCATGTTAAGTTGCGTGTCCATGAGCGCGGTTCAGGCGAGACTCGAGCCTGTGGTTCTGGCGCATGCGCAGCCGCAGTAGCGACAATTCAAAAAGGGCTAGTCGATTCACCGGTCACTGTTGCACTAACCGGGGGAAATTTAACAATTAATTGGCCTGGTGAGGGCCATTCCCTTATGATGAGCGGTCAGGCTATTACTAGTTTTCATGGACAGATCAAGTTATGAGTAAAGATAAATCAACCGATATCAGTGTTAAGCAAGCCCGTAGTTTTCTTCGCGACCATCCGACATTTTTGGATGAGAACCCAGATATTTTAGAAACCATGATAGTCCCGCACAAACCTGAAGGTGCGATCTCTCTGATTGAACGGCAATTAGCGGCATTGCGAGACCGTAATAAAGAAATGCATGGGCAACTAGATGGTCTTTACTCCATAGCTCAAGATAATGAAGCCATGTTTGAAAGGACCAACCGCCTCGTTGCTAATCTACTCAAAGCTAAGAATCTCAACGAGCTGGTACAGTCTCTTTATGATAGCTTGGAAAAGGATTATGGTATCCAAGCTTACAGTCTAACGCTGCTTGGTCATGTAGAGAACCTTCCGGAGAGCTTGGCTAGGATTTCTTCTCCCGACAAAGCTAACCAAGAAATCCCCTCAGTACTAAACGGAACTAATGCTACCTGCGGTCAGCTAAGCGCATCAGCAATGAATTTTCTATTTGGTGACAGTCTAAATATTCTAGGATCTGCCGCAGTAGTAATATTACGCAACGAAGGTAATTTGGGGGTTTTAGCACTCGGGAACAGTGACTTTTCTTATTATACTGAAGATATGGGCACAATCTTCCTCGATTATATTGCTGAGATAACTAGCCTGCTGCTGCCAAATCATTTGCGCGCAACAAAACACAGCGTAAAGTAATTAGCGTGCTTTAGGTGTCTTCTTTTTAGCTGTCTTTTTCGTACCTGATTTACGTTTTTTATTGGCTGGCTTACTTCGAGTGTCCCGCTTGCCACCATGATCACCTGAAGAACCCGACTTAGACGAACCTTTGCGTTTTTTAACATTTCTCTCACTATCAAGCTGGTCGGCGCTTTGGTTAGCATCATCAATTAGTTCAAAATCAATTTTACGCTCTTCTAAATTAACTCTCACCAAACCTACTGTTAATTTTTGTCCTAAACGGAAAACTCTACCTGTGCGCTCACCGATCATACGGTGCTGAGAGGCCTCATGATAATAGTAATCTTTTGGCAAACTAGTGACATGTATTAAACCTTCAACATACAGATCATCGAGCATCACAAACAAGCCAAACCCAGTTACAGCAGTTACCACGCCAGTATATTTCTCGCCCACACGATCCATTAGGTATTCGCATTTCAACCAATTAACCACATCTCTTGTGGCCTCATCAGCGCGACGCTCAGTAACCGATAAATGCTCGCCAGTAGCTTGCAATTGCTCCTCTTCATAAGGATAAATAACTTTAGTCGGCAGAGGCTTAGCGCCTCCAACCCTATGGACATTGGAAACCTTTTTACTACCCCGAATTAAGCTTCTAATCGCACGATGCACTAGTAAATCCGCATAACGTCGAATAGGAGAAGTAAAATGCGTATAGGCTTCAAAGGCGAGCCCGAAATGCCCTAAATTTTCAGGTTGGTAAACTGCCTGGCTCATGGAGCGCAACATTACTGATTGAATAACCGCAGCGTCATCGCGGTGTTTACTCGCGCGCAACACACGCTGGTAGTCTTCAGGTTGCGGGTCTTCGCCTCCTCCTAACCCCATACCAAGCTCGGCGAGAAATTCTCTGACCGATCCAAGCCGATCCTCGCTCGGCCCCTCATGCACCCTATATAAAGCAGGGATCTTGATTTTCTCAAGAAACATCGCAGAGCACACATTTGCACAGAGCATACATTCTTCGATTAATCGGTGCGCCGCAGTGCGTTCAACCGGAATAATCTGGCTAATCTTCCTCTGCCCATCAAATAAAATTCGCGTTTCCTGAGAATCAAAGTCTATTGCTCCGCGCTTTGCTCGGCATTTATTCAGGACCTTATATAAATCATTGAGATCATCAATATGAGGCACAATCGCAGCAAACTGCTTGCGGATACCTGACTTATTACCCTCTTCTTGCTGACTGATAATTTGCGCAACCTGGGAATAGGTCATACGTGCATGTGAATGCATAACTGCTTCGGAAAATTGGTAACGAGTAATATTACCCTCTGCACTAATATGCATTTCACACACCATACAGAGCCTGTCTTCTGCAGGATTTAAAGAGCAGAGGCCATTAGATAACTTCTCGGGCAGCATCGGCACTACATGGTTAGGGAAATAGACTGAATTTCCCCTCTCAAACGCTTGCTGATCTAGAGCTGAACCGACGGTAACGTAATGAGAAACATCCGCGATCGCTACCAGTAATCGCCAACCACCTCTAGGTTTTGCTTGGCAGAAGACCGCATCATCGAAGTCTCGGGCATCTTCTCCATCGATAGTAATTAGAGGCGTACTTGTTAAATCAACACGATATTGCGTATCTGTTACTTCGTCCGGAATCTCAGCAGTTTCAGCTTTAACTAAAGCACTCCACTGATAGGGGATTCCATAATTACGGATCGACATCTCAACCTCTAACCCTGGATCAAGATGGTCGCCTAGTATCTCCGCAATCGCTCCGACCGGTAAATTGCTTCGAGATGGGGGTTCCAACACATCGACAACAACGATTTGTCCCGCCTTAGCTTCCCCAGCTTTATCAGCAGGAATTAATATATCTTGGCTAATTCGAGGGTTATCGGCTCGCACAAAGCAAATACCACTTTCACTAAAGTAACGACCAACCAGTTGTTTTGTATTACGCTCAACAACATCAACTAAACTACCCTCAGGCCTGCCTCGACGATCTCGGCCTGATATTCGAACCAAAACAACGTCGCCATCAAACACACGACGCATTTGAGTGCTCGACAAATAAATGTCGTCGCTTTCGCCATGCGCTGCTTTTACAAATCCATACCCTTCGGGATGGCCGATGACTCTACCTTTGACTAAACTGAGTTTATCCAAGGTGCCATAACCGTCCCTTCGATTACGAGCGACTTGCCCATCACGCTCCATTGCACGCAAACGCCGACGCATTGCCTCAATTTGCTCTTCATCCTGTAATTGTAATGCGGAACATATTTCTTTATGCGTCAATGGACCTACGCTTTCACTCAAGAAGTCTAACAAGAACTCTCTACTTGGCACTGGCCTAGAGTAATTATCAGCCTCTCGTGAGGCGAATGGATCTTTAGTCTTTATTTTTTTTGTCATAATTAATTATGGTTACGCTTGTATAGAAGCAGAGTTAGAGACAGAGGTTTCGTACGTCTCGGCATTCTACCAGTCTATGTCTTATTTACTGGGGAGTACAAACAATTATTAGCCGGTTACCTGATCAGGTATCAGCGTTTCATTGATGTGCTGTCTGATAACGTTTATTTTTTCTAAATTTTGCTCGGTGGATAAACTTCCATAGGAGGCCTTAAATGAGAGTACCATTTCTCTAAATTGTGACATCCCATACAACCCGGATAACCCAAGAAGATCATGCAGACCCTGCTGTAAATTACCGTTGCTCAATTGCCGTAGCTGACTCTCTAATTCGTCTAAACACTTTTGTAAGGCTTCTTTGAGTTCAGCCACTGGAATTAATGATGACAATATTCCATCGCCTGAAGACTGCAGGATTTGCTCTCTATTCTTTAATATTGCGAGAATTGAATTAATTAAATGAGTTTCGTTAAATGGCTTTTGCATTACTAGCTCTGCGCCAGCCTCTAACATCTTAGCTTCACCATCCCCAGTGATATCAGCAGTTAAGCCTATAACTGGAGGACTGGCTGATGACTGATTAACAATTGCATCACATGCACTCACGCCGTCGATGACAGGCATATGAACATCCATTAAGACTATGTCGACATGCAGCAGTCGAGCAATTTCAGTGGCTTCCAATCCATTGTTAGCAACAAGACAGTCAGCACCATAACTTTTCAATAATTTTACGATCAGTCGCTGAGAGAAGTGATTATCTTCAGCTACCAAAATACTGGATCCACGGAGGATCTCATCCATCGGTATCGAAGTCTTATTATCTAAGTCACTAAGACGACTCACTGTCGCTTCGAACAAACGACAGGTAAAACTGATGTCAGATCCCAGCCCGAGAGTACTTTCAATTTCTATCTCTCCATCCATGAGGTTAACCAGACGCTTACATATTGACAGACCAAGACCAGCGCCTCCATAACGCCGGTTAATGGATTCATCTTCTTGGGAAAATGGCTCGAATAAAGACGCTTTCTTGTCATCCGCTATGCCTTTACCTGAATCTTTAACCGAGCAATGTAACACGCTAACGTTCGGCTTGGATGTATCGACCTCTAGCTGAATCCAAATTGAACCTTCATCGGTAAATTTAATCGCATTACCCAATAGATTGCTAACCACTTGTGCTAGTCGAACAGGGTCGCCGCGAACTAAGTTTGGTAGAGCGCCTATAACCTCCAAATGAAGTGATAGATTTTTATCTAATGCAGATTGCTGATGAATTGCAACCACGTCATCAACCCATTTTCTTAAATCAAAATTAATTTTTTCAAGACGGAAACCTGCAGAATGTGCCTTAGAAAATTCCAAAATATCATCGATCATAGTGAGGAGCATTGTTGAAGAGACATCAACTACCCCAAGGTAATCATGTCTTTTATCGATATTTTTTTCAGACGCAACAAGTCTTGAAAAACCGATCACCGCAGTCAATGGTGTGCGCAATTCATGACTCATCCGAGCCAAAAACTGATTTTGTGCCTCGGCAACTTCTTCAAGCTCAACGAGAGTGGCATGTAACTGGGCTGTGGCACGGGTGATTTCACGCTCCATTCGGGCGTTAGCCTGCCTAATGGTAACCGCTAGCGTATTGATGCCATTCGCTAGCAAACGCACCTCATTGGGGCCTTCTTCTTCAGCAAGATCATCCAATTCGCCAACGGCCATCTTGTTAACCATAATATTCAGCCTTTCAATGGGCATAGAGACGCTTCGGGTAAAGCGAATTGACAACCAAGCTGCGACGAAAAGGCTAAAGATTATTACCAAAATAGTATTAATGACTTTCTCTTCCTCTCGGCCCGCCAAAAACTGTCTATCAATAGCCACTATCACCCAACCAATCTTCTCCTGACCCGATGAAGGGATAGCTGAGTCTTTCGATCGCCGAATATCTCTTAAGAAATATTGGTGGCCTGCATCTAACAACGGCAAACTAGATTCAAAATTGGAGATAGGGGGTAGGTTCTGCAAATTGATACTGCCCAATGCCAAAGTCTTTCCCATGACTGTATTGTGCAGAACGATGCCATCAACACCAGCTATATTAAAAAGATGATTTGCTTCTTCATTCAGGACCTCAAGGTCGTACTCAACAAGTGCGTCACCCGCATGATTGATTAACTGCTCTATTGCCAATTCGCCCATCAAATACTGGAAGTCTTCAATATCTCGGCTTTGACTAGAAACTACGTAGTAGCCGATTAGAGAGGCAAATGCCAGTAATGGGATTAATGTAGTGACTACCATACGGACGTAAAGGCCCGAGACAAAAGAGCTCCAATTAGTCAATACATCACCTTAAACACTATCACTATCTGAGCAATGAAGGGCATCATAATCCACCATTTTCAGAAAGTTGTGTCGCTTTAATAAGTTCTAACTTCTGTCCGACAAGACCTGCCTGGGTTCTATTACTTAAACTAAGAGCACGCAAGATTGCGCTAACATGAACCTTGACAGTATTCTCAGAAAGAAAGAGTTTACGAGCAATAAGTTTATTAGAAAGACCATTAGATATAAGCTTTAAAATATCCAACTGCCGTTCAGTTAATAGCTCTGTAACGCCATCAACTTTTTCCTCAAGATTCCCTTTATCTTGGCCATTATTCTTCTGTATTGCGAGCAAAGCTTCTGGAATATACCTGTGGCCAGTTAGCACTTTAGTAATCGCCGTAAATAATATTTCTTTAGGCGCAGATTTAGTGACAAACCCCATTGCACCTATGTCTAAACATTTTCTGATGTGCGCGGGACTCTCTGACGCGGAAAGGACTATGATGGGAAGTGTAGGGTAGGTCTGACACACTGTGTCGATGAAGTCGAAACCACCATCGCCACCAGGCATAAATAAATCGATCACGGCAAGATCTATTGAGTCATTAAGAAGAATATCCAGAGCTTTAGTTCCATCGCTAGCGGTACTAACTTTAATATCGCTTAATCCATCTAACAATGTTGCTTTAAGCCCCACACAAACAAAGGCATGATCATCAACTATAAGCGCATGCATGTTAATAATCCTTTAACGAATTTGTTTCATTCGATGTTGATCTTTTTAAATAGCTTTGTATACAAGATTTTTTATGTAAAAAGACCGTAACTGTGGTGACAGTCTATAGATAATTGAATATTTTATCTATTATCCTGTTTACACTTTGGCTTAATTGCCCTAGGACTAAATCTTGGTTACGGTAGTTGCGAGCCA
>Ga0209712_10000443_pt1 | contig 37283 bp, 42 predicted proteins | sample ArcOceMetagenome_FD_187443 | JGI IMG/M metagenome (GOLD analysis project Ga0209712, IMG submission 187443) | Marine eukaryotic phytoplankton communities from Arctic Ocean - Arctic Ocean - Greenland ARC118M Metagenome (SPAdes) (version 2) | ecosystem: Environmental > Aquatic > Marine > Oceanic...
TATAACCCGTAATAGCAACGTTATAAAAGGCGATAATCACGATAATGGATCAAAATTTGGTTTCTTTTCACTTTCGTGACTTTCTTGATTTTAGTGTGCAAAGTTTAGAAAATGTCTTTTTTAAGGAGTTTTGGAAAATGATTGCGTTTTCTTCAAAACAAATCAAAAACATGTCTATCATAAAAATAGTACTTTCAAAGGCTAAATCTCAATAGACCTATAACCTATGGATACTATTAATTATAGAGTATTTTAGACTTCCATTTTGCGTAATAGATTTAACAAGCTATGTTCTCAATAAGTGTTCCTGGCCTCATTTGATCAACAAATAATTAAACTTTATTCGACAAAAAATACCACCGCGAAAATAAGACTTTTTTTACCGTAATAGAAATGAGGCAGGGGTTAAAATCGTTAAGATATTATTCACGTTTTTATTCTACATTTTTATTAAATAAGTCTTGTAAAAGCTTTTTATTAAAAGTTCTGGTTTATTACAAGGTAATGTTATAAATAATATTCACGATAAAAATTATGGAGAGTGCGTCTTATAATTTTTATTTCACAATTACGGGAAATTACGATCTCTATAGGATTAAAGTAACACAACGTTTTAAAAAAAATTGGTAGATTTTGAACGTAGTATTTGAGAACAATTTGACAGCACTAGTGAATGCTGGCTGTACTCATCTTTTCCTCCATTAAAAAAATCGTCTAACCAGTATTTCAATTTGGTCATCTTAAATTTAGCACGTTTTTGTCTTAGATTTGAAATATTACCAAATAGCAAAAAGCTTTCGTTTTTAGTATTTAAATAGAAATTAACACTTGTTAACGTTTGGGTCGCTTGGTAATGGAAGTTGATGTAATTTTTAAAATGAGCTGGTTTTGTAGAATTAAATGAAATCAAATTATGATTTTTTTCATCTAAAGCTGTTAAATTTGTTTTGAAATATTTAAATAACCTTCTTAATATTTGCCAATTATTTTTAGTTTTTTTTTTGAAAATAAGTTTGTTAGTTCTTTTTACGAACCCTTCCGTATTTATAAAAGTTTCTTCATTTTCATAAAACATACTAGACGGTAAATAGAAATATTTTTGGAATTTTGTGTTTACTATTTTATTTAAATTGTTATAAATTTCTATGTTATTATTAGTTTTACTGTTTTGGTCTAAAAATAATGGATTTATATTGTTATTTAAAGTTGTAGGGTTCAATAACTTTAATTTCGCTATTTTTTTTAGAGTAGGTATATTATTAGTAGTTACATTAAGGAAGTACAAAGAACTGAAATTAGTTAAATCTTTTTCATTTAATGGTAAAAACTTATTTAACGATTGAGTTCCTACCTCACTTAGAGAAGAGTTCAACATATTTAAACCGTTCCAAGAACCGCTGAACACATTAGCGTATTTCAAAACTTTTAATATTTCTAAACTTGTTTTACCATCGTTTCTTTTCAAAAGTTCATTATTCACTATTAACATAGGGTTTTTCGAATGTTTAAATTCCTGGCAAACTATGTTATTGCCTTCCGCGATAGTTTTTAAAACTTTTAAATTAGATCCTAAAAAAGAAACTGGGAAAGTTAAATCTATTAGAGAACCTATAATAAGACATTTAAAGCCGCCTTTCAAAAATCTTTGGCGTAAATTTAAATTTAAATGGTAACCTTCGTACCGAGGGTTATTAGCGATTAATAAACACAAAGTTGAAGAGTTTAATTTTATTTTGTTAGAGGCGAGATTTAATTGAAAATTAGATTCTAAATCATTGTTAGGTTTTAGGTTTTCAATACGTCTTAACTTTACAAATGTCTGGTTTTGTGATATTAATGTAAGTAAACTTAATAGTTCTACACTTAAATTTTCAAAAACTATAGTGAAAAAGTTATTTTTACTTTGTTGTGTACGACAGTGTTCGAACATATATAAAGTTTTGGTTATAGAATTAACAATACCTGACCAATCCTTGTTTGTTAATTCAAGTTGGTTTAGGGTTTTTATTTTTTTTGGGTTCCATGTACCGAAAAGGCCGTCAAAAAATTGTCGACCTTTATCAGTTAACCAACTACCTGAAGAATTAATATTAAAATCTGGTTCAATTTGAACAATTTGATTTTCGCTTACGTAAACTCTTGTATCCGACCCAAATCCATCTGTTGGATCAATACTTTCTAGTTTTTCTATATCCCATCCTCGAAGCTCGAAAGGAAAGCTTTTAAGCGTCAACGCACCCATAATATTCCATGAAAAACTTAAGTTTTATGTATTCTATTAAATGTAAAGATTTCAGGTTACCGTACGCTTACCGCAGATAACTTTAATATAAGCATTATTATTAACGTTTAAAATGTGAAGAGTTTGTCTATATTGTCACTTCCGTGATTCTTTTTTATAATTGCTTTTCTATGTAAGTAAGATAAAACATAACTAAACTAAATGAAAGGTAATGTAAAGTATCTATTTCCCGGTTTAACACCGATAAACTTAGAGTTAAAATAAAAAATCCCCAAAGTAAGATTATAAACATACTAAATAATTTTTATTTGTGAATAATCCTACAGGGCACAAATCTATAACATTACCAGATAATTCAGATGAGAGAACAACGTCTACGTAAGTACCTATTTCACTATGCACCCCTCTACCGAAGACACCTAACTCTTCTACACCAGCAATTTCAGTAGCGAATCGGACACATCTGGTACAATGAATACATCTTGTCATAACAGTTTTAACTATTGGTCCAAGATCTTTGTCACTAACAACTCGTTTAAACTTATAAAATCTTCTTTTTGTAAAACCGAAGAACAATGATTGATCTTGTAAATCACAATCACCTCCCTGATCACATATAGGGCAATCCAAAGGGTGGTTTAGTAATAAAAACTCTAAAACATTTTCTCGCGCTTTTTTAATTAAAGCACTATCATGATACATGTCATTATTATATAACGCTGTCTTTGCATTGGTTGCACAAGACACAACAGGTTTCATTGAATTCTTTAGTTCAACTAAACAAACTCGACAACTACCAGCTATAGATAAGTCATTGTGGTAGCAATAATGTGGTATTGAAATCCCATTAGCTATTAAATAAGCAATTAATGATACTTGGTTATTGATTTTTTTTTTAATTCGCATTTTAATTTTTACAAAGAGGAAATGTAGCTTAATTGGTTAAAGCGTCGACCTGTCACGTCGAAGATTGCGGGTTCAAGTCCCGTCTTTTTCGAAAAAATCATTAAATCTTATTAGTCATTTTTTTTCTAATAGGATCTAATTGAATCGAATTTTTCAATCGATAGAAAACTGTTATAATAGCAAGTCCTATAGCAGACTCTGTAGCTGCTATGGTTAAAATAAATAAAACAAAAATTTGCCCTACGATATCATCTAGGTAAATTGAAAAAGCAGCGAAATTTAAATTTACTGCTAATAAAAGAAGTTCAATTGACATTATTGTGATTAAGATATTTTTACGATTTAATACTATTCCCATTAGCCCAATAAAAAAAACAATAAGAGTTACGTTTAATAAATAATTTATACCTACAGTTAACATTTTTATAATTTATTTTTGGGTATACTGGGACTCGAACCCAGGACCTGTGGATTAAAAGTCCAATGCTCTACCAAACTGAGCTATATACCCTTTGTTAATAAAATAAATTATTAAACAGCGAATAGTAGTAAGAAAACAATCATTAAAGTGAATAAAGCAATTGCTTCAGTTAAAGCAAATCCTAAAATCGCCATTTTAAATAACTCATCTTTCAGTGATGGGTTTCTAGAAATACCTAGAACTAAAGCGCTAAATACAGCACCTATACCTATCCCTGCTCCTGCTAATCCAATTGTTGCTAAACCTGCTCCGATATATTTTGCGGATTGTGGTACCATAAAACATCTTTGATGGTTTTATAAACCGGACGAATATCAGCCTATATTTATTTTAGGTGTCAAATTAAAATTTGTGCGTCTTTCATATGTTTCCAAAAACTGTTTATGTTTTAAAAATTTTAAGTAAAAATTTTCGTTTTTATAGGTAACTTTGCTCCACCTGTTTTTAAAGCCGAGCAAATTATATTGAAATTCAAACCGCAAACCTCAAATAAAACTGTACCTCCTCGAACCCTTGCCGCCCAATGCGACACTTGGCCTTTACCTTTACCCATTCGTACTCCAGTAGGTTTAGACGTAACCGGTAGGTCAGGGAAAATTTTTATCCAAATTTTCCCTTTTCTTTTCATTTTCCGTACTATAGCTTGTCTAGAAGCTTCAATTTGTCTTGCATTTATAATACCAGATTCCGCTGCTTTTAGCCCAACGGTTCCGAATTTTAGATCATTGTCTTTAAATTCAAATCTTGAAAGTTTCCCTTTTTTAGTTTTTTTATATTTAGTTTGTTTTGGTCCAGTAAACATAGTAATTTATATTTCTCACATATCCAGACTTTTACTCCAAATGTTCCATTAGAAGTGAAAGCAGTTGTTTCCGCGTAATCAATTTTAGAGTTAATCGTTAAAGTAGGTACACTATTTCCTATCTCGATTATTCTATGTCTTGCTCTAGGAGCCCGGTTAAATCTTCCTTTTATTTTGATTTTCATTCCTTTTAAATTTGAAAACGTTTTATTATTAAATAAAACTAAAGTATTTTTAATAAACCTTAAAAAAAAGTTGTGTCTTTTTAGCTTTCTTAATTGTGCTGCTAAATACTGAGACAGTATTTTTGCCGAGTTTTTACGGGTTGTTGCTAAAAAGATAATGTTTACCCCTTCTTTAAAAAAGTCATTCCGTTCATACCTTCTAAGTTTAATTAAACTTTTTTTCAAAGTTTTAAGTTGGTTTTTTTTAATATTTTGCTTCATATTACTGTTCAATTTATTTACTGTGAATGAAATGTTCGTTTTATTGTCTGTAAATTGACTTAAACTTTCAAAAAATTTATTTAAGAAGGAGTTGGTTTTAATATTTGAAGTGTCTTTATGTTTTTGTGTTAAGAGGTAACTTTTGTAGTATTTTAAAAATCTAATTCGTCTAAGTTTGAAAACTTGTTTTTCCTTATTTAAAATTAATTTCGTTTTACCAAAAAACTCGCTTTTAACACTTTTTTTCAATTTTTTGATGTAATTTAATTCTTCATATCTTATATATTTTTTGGCGGTCTTTTTTATTTTGTAATATTTCCGATAATTTTTTGTGTTTATTTTTTTTGCACTTATTTTAATTTTTTGATCTTTGTTAGCGTTGTTTACTAAAGACAAAGTCTTTAAAGTTGAGAAGTAAGATACAAAAATATTTAAGGTATTATTAAAATAAGACAGTTTTAATTCATGTATTGTTAGCCCGTTATACTCAAAAAATCTATTAATAAATTTACGTATTTCTATATCTTTAAAGTTATACACAGAACTTTCTGTAGATTTTTTCTCAAAATATTTGGATTTCCAAGCGTTTGTATTGCTAAGTCTTAAAATAATTGGATTAATTTTTTGGCCCATATATTGTTTAGGTATTTTTATAACGATAAATTATTATTTTTTCATTTTCTTTTTTTTAAATGAGAATCTTGCTCTTGTAAAAACAAACTCCCCAAACTTGTGACCTATCATAGAATCCGTCACTGCTAATTCCGCAAAATTTTTTCCATTGTGAACCTTAAAAGTTAAACCTAAAAATTTGGGGATTATTTCGGAATTTCTTGTTATTAAATACGTATGTTGTTTTTTTATTGTGTTTATTATTTTTAAGCTTTTAGGGTCTATATAAGGTCCTTTCCATTTAGATCTGCTCATTTATGTTCTTTTTCTTATTATTAATTTATTTTTTGACTTACTAGTACGACCTTTTTTTGTGTATTTACCCCAAGGAGTCTTTCCGTTACCAGATTTTTTACCCTCTCCTCCTCCATGTGGGTGGTCTATAGGATTCATCGCAACTCCTCTTACTGTAGGGCGTTTGTTTAACCAACGAGATCTGCCAGCTTTTCCTAACTGTGTTAAAAAAATAAGTTCGTTAGATACTATACCTATAGTTGCATAACATTTTGGAGAAATTAACCTTTGTTCTCCAGAGCTTAATTCGATTTTAGCGTACTCTAAACTTTTCTCTTTTATTTTTGAAAAAGTTCCTGCAGATCTGGAAATTTGAGCGGGTTTATTCATTTTAGGAGACACGTTATGTATATAACTACCGATAGGTATGTCAGAAATAGGTAAAGAATGACCTACTTTTGGTTCAGCGTTTGGTCCTGATTTTACTATATCTCCAATTTTTAAATTTTTTGGTGCTAAAATATAAAAAAAATCTTTCTTTAAAATATCATAAATTGCAGCTATGTGCGAATTTCTATTAGGATCGTATTCAATACTAATAGTGATTCCTGTCGATACTTCTGTTCTTAAAAAGTTTATTTTTCTATACCGTCGTTTATGTCCCCCACCTTTATGGCGCACGGTAATTTTACCAGAATTATTTCGCCCTGCAAGATGGGAAAGCTTTTTTATTTTTTTTTTTATAATAGGTTTATTGTTTAAATATCCTGTATTTAATTGTATTAAATGTCTCTGTGAGGGAGTTGTTGGTTTTTTAGTTTTTAATTTCATTTTATTATAATATGAGCAGCACTTATAAATTAAATTTTGATGTAGACACGTTTTTAAGAAATAATAGTATAACGTTGAAAAAAAAATACGTAGAAGATTTCAGGGGTTTTGAATTAAACAAACAAAAATTTGATTTAAACAAGTTTTTGGTTAATGTAAAATTAAAAAAAAAATACTTACAAAATTTGAAAAGCAAAAGTATTTTGTTATCTGGTATACGAGAAGCAAATTACAAATCTTTAGATTCATCCGCATTAAGTTCCCCCAAAAGGCATTTGATTACAAGTGATAATTTAGTGACTTATATTATTGATATAAATTTCTCTAGATCTAATACCTTTTTACATGTTATGGATTTTTCTGGGAAATTAAAATTTTTTTATTCTTCAGGTTCTTTTAATTACTCGGGGAAAAGTAAAAAGGCGAGATACTCTGTCTTTAGAGATTTATATCGAGTTTTAGTTTCTAAGTTAAAGTTTTTGAAAGGAAAACCTATCGCTTTGCATTTGAAGAACGTAGGGTATAACAAATCTTGGATCATAAAAAAATTGAAAAAAAAGTTTTTCATAAAGTCTGTTCGAAATTTTAATTTGTATCCCCATAATGGATGTCGTAAACGTAAAATGAGACGTAAAAAATTTAAAAAAAGGAAAATGAAGAAATGGCTGAGTGGTTTAAAGCGGCAGATTGTAAATCTGTTGAGTTTTCTCATCGCAGGTTCAAATCCTGCTTTCTTCAAATTAATTTCGAAATATAACGCAGAGGTAGCGTGTCTGCTTTGGGAGCAGAAAGTCATGTGTTCGAATCACATTATTTCGAAAAAATCTGTTTTTACTATTTTAAAGTGTGAGATTTTATACCTGTAACACAAAATTGGTAGAGTAATAACTTATTACTCTGATAATCTAAAGAGTTCACATGTTTAATTTGTTCAAAAGAGTAAATTTTATTATTCATTTTTGCAGTTAAAAAGACGAAGGGCTCCAAGTTTAACAACACTTTTTTTGATAACGAAACATTATTAAACGTGGGTTTTATAAAAAAGGTGGTACTATTTATAGTTGGTTCGATGTTTTTATAAATTGAATTTTTAAATGCTTTAGTTGATATTTTATTAAAAACTTTATAATAATCAAAGTTTATGTTTTTTAACCCCTGCTCGGTTTTTATCCAATTACTAGAGTTTTGATTGATTCCACTGAAGAAGAAAAATAGATTATTGGTTTTCAAATAATTTTTAGTTTTTGTTGTTTTGTAATATTTTGAAGTAAACTTCATAGAATAAGTTTTATTTAGGCTTAGTAGGATTTGAACCTACGACTAAACCGTTATGAGCGGTACGTTCTGCCGCTGAACTATAAGCCTTTCCATACCTGTACAGACATGAGAAATATAAGTTTTAAACAAGTTATAATATTAATTTTAATATTTCTCCTTCTTTTTGGAGATTTTTCTGATTTAGAAAAAAAATTAACAAGCTCTTTTAAAAAAATTAGTGTATTCTTTGTAAAGAAAAACAAGAAAAAAAGGACTTGAACCTTTGTCTTTTGGTTTTGGAAACCAACGCTCTACCAACTGAACTATTTCCCTTTTATCGTAATTTAGAATGTCTAAGTATATATTAGAGATAAAAAATAGGATTATTCTATTGTCTATAACATGGTTTTTTATAATTTGTATAAGTTATTTGTATAAAGAAACTTTGTTGTTTTTATTTGTAGAATCTGAAATATTTATAACAAATGAATTTAAAGTGTACTATTTCATTTTCACGGATGTTATAGAAGTTTTTTCTGTATACATGCAGTTAATTTTGTTTTTTAGTTTACAAATACTACTTACTTACATTATATACCACGTTTTCATTTTTTTAAGTCCCGGACTTTTTATTGTTGAGTACTTATATTTAAATCGCATTGTTAAAACGGTTTTAACAATCTGGGGGTTTTCAATAATTATATCGAAATATATTTTAATTCCTACTATGTGGGATTTTTTCATAACCTTTCAAAACGCAAGTTATCTAAACCTACATTTTGAAGCGAAATTGAGCGAGTATTTAAATTTTTACATTAAATTTTATTATATATTTATTATTTATTGTCAGATTTTTACCGTTCTATTTTTTTTTTTTAATTATATAAACGTAAATAGTTTATTAATAAGGAAATTTAGAAAGCTCTATTATTATTTTTTAGTTTTGTTTTCTACTTTGGTGAGCCCTCCTGAAATTGTAAGTCAAGTCTTTGTAAGCTTTACTTTAATTTTTTGTTATGAAATGTTTGTATTTGGGGTTTTGTTTAAATACACCTGTAACTTTTTAACAAGGCAACCAATTGAAACTAACAAGAATACCGCTAGTAAGTAATAAATAACCTAGAGTTAAAGGTAAAAAGCATTTCCAACCTAAGTACATTAGCTGATCATATCTGTACCTTGGTAGTGTTGCTCTTGTAATGATAAAAAAGACTACTCCCATTACGATTTTCAGACTTAACCATCCTGTACTCGGTATTAAATTAAAGAAAAAATTATTGAACGGGGGTAACCATCCACCTAAAAAGAGAATTGTGGAAAAAGTGCTCATTAAAAGCATATTGGCGTATTCTCCTAGAAAAAAAAGTGCGAAAGTCATCGCAGAATATTCTACATTATAACCAGAAACTAGTTCCGCTTCCGCTTCAGGCAAATCGAAAGGGTGTCGATTAGTTTCTGCGAGCATTGAAATATAAAATATGATGAAAATAGGCAACAATGGTATTATAAACCATACTTTTTGTTGGGCTACTACAATCGTTGTTAAATTAAAAGACCCGGCACAAATTACTACATTTAAAACTGTAAAGCCTATAGAAATTTCATAAGAAATCATTTGAGCGGCGGATCGCAACGCTCCTAAATAAGCATATTTTGAATTACTGGACCATCCAGCAAAAAGGATACCGTAAACATTTAAAGATGATATAGCAAATAAATATAATATTCCTAAATTTATATCACAAAGAACTACTCCTTCCGAAAAAGGTATTACAGCCCAGCCCATTAAACTTAATATAAACGCTAAACCAGGTGCTAACAAAAAAATACCGGTGTTTGCACTCGTAGGTAAAGTAGTCTCTTTCGCAAATAGTTTTAAACCGTCTGCAAGTGGTTGCAACAACCCTATATATCCCACAACGTTAGGACCTCTACGACGTTGGATGGCGCCCATGATTTTACGTTCAGCTATTGTGAAATAAGCTACAGAAATTAACAATGGAACTATAATACTAAGAATTTTAAAAATTGTTATTAATATAAAGATCATGATTTATTTTTAGGCTAAAATCGGACTCGAACCGATATTTTAAGATTTGCAATCTAACACATGAACCAGTTATGTTATTTAGCCTCTTTTAGGATAAGGTGGGATTCGAACCCACGGTATTTGGAAAATACAGTAGTTTTCAAGACTACCGCCTTAAACCACTCGACCACTTATCCAAAAGCAAATAAAGGGATTCGAACCCTTATCTTTAACCTTGGCAAGGTTACACTCTACCAATTGAGTTATACTTGCTCTTATCGAAACGGGAATTTGAACGAGTTCAGGATAAAAATTAATTCTTCTTTAGTTTTTGTTGTGGTTACTATTGTAATATTGAAATTCGGTAAAAAATTAAATAGATAATAGTGCTCTTTTAATTCTTGGAAATTGAAAGTGTCATATAATTCGTGAGAAAAAGCATTTTTTTTCATTTTTCGGTTTAATTTAAACCCATCAAAACTTTTTAATTTCGGAAAAATTTCTGTTAAACATTTAGAAAAAAAATTGAACATTTTTTTCTTTCTTAACGTTACTTTACAACCTGTGGGGTTTCCTTTTCGTATTTTAAGTAAGACATTAGAATGTCTTGTTAAAGTCATACTACTTTTTTGATTCGTTACCAACTCTAAAGCTAATAAACTGGCTGCTAGATATTTCACATCATTAGTCTTACATCCAAAATTTAAAATAATTTTTTTTATCACAGGTAATTTTTTTGTATTTTTATACAAAAATTTATTTACCAAATCGTATTTTAAGGTTTTTATATGAAAATTTTCTACAAAGTGCATCTATAAATTATAAAATTAAACCAATCCTGATGAAATACTTATGAATTTCTGAAACTTTTTTTTCTTTAAAATTTTTGGTAAAGGGCCTATAATTCGGGTACTTATAGGACTTTCTTGTTTATTCATTAAAGCTACGGAGTTTTCAGTAAAACAAGTTTGCGAACCATCTTTTCTTCCATGCTTTACTTTTGTTCTTATAATTAAAGCTTTATAAACTTCTCCTTTTTTCACTTTTGAAGTGTCTTTAGCTTTATTTCTTAATTGTTGGACCGATACTATTATGGTATCTCCAAGTTTTGCATATTTTTTTTTGAATCCCCCTAAAATTTTTATACATCTAACTGTTTTAGCCCCTGAATTGTCAGAAACTTTTAATATTGTTTGAGGTTGGATCATAGTTTTATAAAGCGTTTATAGCTCAATTGGATAGAGCGTTGGATTTCGGTCCCAAAGGTTGTAGGTTCAACTCCTATTAGACGTAATTTTAAAAAATTAATTCCATCTATAATACAAAAAAAAATGTTTTTTAGTTAATACACTTTTCTGTAATTCATTTTTTGTTTCTATACTATTCCCTTTATTTTTTGCGTTTAATAAAACCTCTTTCTTGAATTTTTTATAAAAAGATTCACCTCTTTTTTTAGTATTAAATAAAATAAACTTGATAGCTAAAGAAATTCTGGCTTCTTTATTTTTAATAAACCCAGGTATTTCTCTAAATTTATTACTTTTATTTTTTTTACGGTTTTTATTTTTAATTCTGTGAAGTTTAAAGATAGGGGTTGAGTAAATAAATGCTAATTGGAAAATTCCGTTAGACTTTTTCCTTGAGTTTTTCTGCAATTCTTTAATACTTTTTAACAAATTTTTTTCTCCTGTCTCTTTTTTACCGCTTAACATTAAATGGTTAATTAATTTGTTTTCTATTTTCATAATATATGTATTCGTATATTTTTATAGGTATTTTCTTAAATTTTTAGTTCCGTATTTAGATCTTGAAGTTTTACGATCTTTCAAACCAATGAAGTCTAATTTACCTCTTACTAAATGATACTTTACTCCTGGTAAATCTTTCACACGCCCACCTCTCATTAGAACAGTAGAATATTCTTGCAAATTATGACCTTCTCCCGGAATATAAGCATAAACCTTTTTTTGATTTGTTAACTTTAATTTCGCTAATTTTCTTAAAGCTGAATTAGGTTTTTTTGGAGTTCGTACTAATAGTTTAGTACAAATCCCTTTTTTTTGAGGGCACCCTTCTAATGCAGGAGTTTTATTAAGCTTTTTTTTCTTTTTCCTTTTATATTTACAAAGTTGATTATAAGTTGGCATATTGATTTAAAATGGTATTTACCAAAAAGGGGACTTGAACCCCTACTCTTTTGAAGAACTAGAACCTAAACCTAGCATGTCTACCAATTCCATCATTTTGGCATTTTTACTCGTTACCGGACTTGAACCGATACTCTTTGAAAAGAATCAGATTTTAAGTCTGACGTGTCTACCAATTCCACCAAACGAGCATTTTTGAATATATGGCACAACTTGATTCTTTGATAATTTTTCCTCTTATTTGGTCTTTGTTGCTTGTTTTAGTTGTTTACTATAGTATTACTATTGAAAAGTTAATTCCGTCATTTTTTGGGGTTAAAAAATTTAGAGAGAAAAAACTTAATTCTCCGGATTTTTATAATTTTATAAATAATTTAAAGTTTACTAACTCTTATACTACTGTTTAAGAATTTGGGGGTATAACTCAACTGGTAGAGTGTGTGCTTTGCAAGCACAAAGTTATCGGTTCGAGTCCGATTATCTCCAATTTACATTTTTTATCTCTTCAGGCTGGATTTGAACCAACGTCCACGTGGTTAACAGCCACTTGCTCTACCACTGAGCTACTAAAGAATAATTTAATACATTATTGATGGTAAAAATTGACTAGAATTTTTTCTAAATTTAAATAGAAAGGATAAAGCAAAAATGAATTAGTATGATTTACATCTCCAAAAATAATTTGCATCGTTTTATAATTAATCAATAAGTGTTTTGGGGGAATAGGCCACATTTCAGACTCTCTTATATTTGATTGAATCAACTCAGTATGTTTAAAATCTATAGAAATTAAATCACCTGCTTCTAATACGAAAGATTTACTTCTCACGATTTTGCTGTTCACGGAAACTTTCCCATGGACTATCAACTGTTGAGCATTTCTTAAGCTATGACAAAATTTTGCTCTGTATAAAACTACGTCTAGTCTTTTTTCAAATAATTTTAGGAGTTCTGGGTTTTTATTTTTAAACTTTTTATTTTTTATAGACAAAATTTTGTTTTTCAAAGTTTTCTTCTTTAAGTTACCGTAAAAAAGGCTGAAATTTTTGTAAGATTGTAGTGTACGTTTGTATCTTTTTGAATAAGAAGTGAATCTATTAGGGTATTTAGAAACAAGATATCTATCCTGATTTTGAGGTCTAAACTTTTTATACCATTTTAGTTTTCGCTTATAAAATTCAAGAAAACTTTTCCATTTTTGTTTTTTAAACTTTAATACTTTACGTCTATTTTGAGAGTTTTCTCGTAATTTAATAAATTTTTTATAGGATGGTTTAAATTTGTTTTTATTTTTAAGAAACATATTTTTTGTTATAATTTTTGTGTTTTAAACTATTAAAAGAAGATTTTTTATATGAACGTACGGTATTTCTTTTTTTAGCAATTTTTTTATAATTATTCCCTTTTTTTAAAGTAGAAATTAGTATAGAATAAAAAAAATTGTCTAATACTTTTTTATTAGTAAATCGGAAATTACCAGGAACTTTATATGTGGGTTTGTTTTGTTGAGTATTAAAATTACTGTTGATAGAAATAATGGGTATTCTTGATACATAACCTTCATTTAAAACATTTAAATTCTCCGACTCTCCAAAAATTACTATTAAATCGATACTTTTTCTTAATTGAAATAAAAGTTCAGATATTTTATTATTAGATGCTTTTTGATTTTTTGATAAATGTTTGAAACAAGAAATTTTGTTACTAATGGCACCTCTAACCCAAATATCTTTGGGGATTAAAATATGCTTCGTAAATTTAACTAAGTTTTTAATTTGAGAATTAATTGTTAAAGGGGCTCCTACAAATAAAACTCTTTTATTGAAAATGTGGTACTTATAAATAATATAAAATATTTTTTTCAACCTATATTCAATATCTTCAATTTTAATATTATTTAAATGTTGTTTTTTGTTGTAAATTTTAGTTTGAATAAGTTTTAGTTTTAATAATTTATTTTGGTATTTTTCTATTTTCTTAATTTTCATAATTTATATTGTGTCCTTATACTTTTTTACCTTCTTTTAAATTAATTTTTTCAGTTTCATATAAAATACCTTTCCCTTTATAAGGCTCAGGCTTTTTATATGATCGTATAAATGAAGCAGTTTGTGTGATACCTTGATAAGAATTTCCATATACAAATAATTTAGTTCGTTTTAAACAAAAAATTCTAGATTTTTTCGGTATTTTGAAATAAATAGGGTGACTATACCCTAATTTTAAAGATAATAATGTATCGTTAAACTTTTCTACGTCAAAAGCGCGATAGCCTATACCTACTAATTTTAGTTTTTTATAGAGTATATAAGATGTCTCTACAATTAATTGTTTTATCAATGAAATAGTAGTTCCTTGAATCGCTAAAATATTTTTTTTTTGACTGTTTGAGATTTTTGAAAAAGGAATAGAAGTAACTTTAATTAATTTTTCGTTATTTAAAAGCTCAATTTTTACCTTTAGTCTTAAAGATTTCTGTTCTAGAGGACCTTTTACAGTAATAATTCTTTTTTTACTACAGTAAAATATAGTCGCGTTTTTGGGGATTTTAATAGTATGTTTTTTTTTCATGTTTTTCAAATTAGTTTATAACTATATAAGGCTCTCCACCTATTTTTAATTTTTTGCACTCAACAATAGATTTTAAACCTTTATTAGTTGAAAAAATAACAAAAGATTTACTTGAATCAATTTTCCAAATTTGTTTTATAGAATAGTACACTCTAAGACTGGGTTTTGATATTAATTTTATAGAACTAATAACAGGTTTACCATTTTTATATTTCAAAAAAATTTTAAGCTTATTGGAATTGTTTGAGTCTATTTTATACCCAAGAATAAACCCTTCATTCCATAAAATCCGTAAAAACGATTCGCATATTTTTTTCCGCTCATTTAAAATAAAGTTTCGTTTTGCTAATTGTCCTTTTTTTACATTAGCAAACATATTATATAAATAATTTTTCATAAATAAAAATTGTTCAGAGACAGGTTTGAACTGCCGTCACAAGGATTTTCAGTCCTTTGCTCTACCAACTGAGCTATCTAAACTAACTTTTGTTAACTCTCCATATATATCTAAAGTTTGCAAAAACTGTTTCATTTTTTTGTTGTTTTTGTTGTCTGAAATTTTCTTTTTTTTTAAGCTAAATGAATGATTTGTTTGAGTACAGAAAATTTCATTTATATTCAACTTAAAGTTGTCTGGGTTGAAAATTTGAAGCCTTATGTTACTGTTGGTTTCTTTCTTTACGGAACATTTTATTTTAATTTTAACATCAGAAAATAAATTGTTTCTAATTTTTTTTAAAAGATATGCATACTGTAACTTTTTAGGAGAAAAAATAGTTAACTGTTTTGAAAATACACGAGATTCAAATTGTTCCTGAGCTGATTTGTTTACGTGAGGTGATTTTAAAATAGTCAAAAAATGTTTTTTTGTTTTCTTTTGAAAATATTTCTTGACAACATTGAAATTTAAAGCTGATGTATCTGTAAAAAGTATTAAATTACGGCTCAAAGAGTCTTTATTTTTCGATAAGAATGTTAAATGATAGGGTTTCATATTATATAAATTTAATTAGTATTAATTTTTTAACTCCCGTCTTGAATATAAATACAAGTTAAAATAACAAAAACGTAAGTTTGAATTAAAGCAACACCTAATTCTAAACCAAATAAGATCACTATAATTACCATTGGGATAATTAATCCGAAAGAAGTAATGTTTTCAAGTAATAACATACTCCAAGCAAACCCTACTATAACTTTAAGTAAACTATGACCTGCCATTAAATTAATGAATAACCGCATACCTAAACTAATAGGTCTTGCAATGTAAGAAATAAATTCTATAGGTACTAATACTAAAGCTAAAAAAAAACTACTGTTTGCGGGTAAGAATAAAGAGAAAGCTTTCATTTTATACTTTTGGAAAGTCATTAAAGTAATACCAATAAAAATTGAGAACGAAAGAGTGAAAGTAACTATTACATGACTTGTCACAGTAAAAGTATAAGGAATTAAACCTATCAAGTTACTAAACAAAATGAAGTTAAAGACGACGAAAATCATAGGAACATACTTTTCATTATCTGCTGTAATAATATCAGAAACTAATTGAGACGAAGCTTCTGAAATTCCTTCTATAGTTCTTTGCCAAGCGTTTGTGTTAAAAAAAACAGCGGATTCCTGAGGATAGTCCATTTGGATGCTAGAATTGTTGAAATAAATGAGGCCGAAAAAGATTAGTAAAGCTAATAAGTTTATTAATAAAAAATTAGTTATTGAAAAATCAAAATTTAAAATATTAATAGAAAATAAAGATAGTATTTGAAATTGCTCTAAAGGTGCTTTTAACATTTGGAAGTTTTGGAATAAAAGGATTCGAACCTTTGAATAGTCGTACCAAAAACGAGTGCCTTTCCACTTGGCGATATTCCATAAGTCTTAATTAAACACTTAAATCTAACGGAAAACCCTTTTAAACCTTAGTTAATTTCAGACAAATACTCTTGGTTACAGAAAATTAGGCTTTTAATCTGACTTGTCATTCATTATTAAAGCATCTAGCAGTACCAAGAAAAAAATAAGGATTGAAAATCCTGATACGTAAGATCCCCATGTAGCGATTTTGTTGAAAACGTAAAACGCGTCAGGATAATCTGGGATTCTACGAGGCATACCTGCTACTCCTAAATAATGCATTGGGAAAAAGGTTAAATTTACCCCAACAAAAAAAATCCAAAAATGTAATTGACTTAAAAATTCTGAGTATCTTAAACCTGTGATTTTATTAAACCAATAGTAAGTTCCTGCAAAAATTGAAAAGACAGCACCCATCGACAGTACGTAATGAAAATGAGCTGTAACATAATAAGTATCATGTAAACCAATATCAATTCCTGAATTTGCAAGCACTACCCCAGTGACACCTCCAACAGTGAATAAGAAGATAAATCCTAAAGCAAAAAGAATTGGAGCTTTTATTTCTACTGAACTACCCCATAAAGTAGCAAGCCAACTGAAAATTTTGATACCCGTTGGGATTGCGATAATCATAGTAGCTGCAGTAAAATAAGCTCGAGTGTCAATGTCCAGACCTACAGTAAACATGTGATGGGCCCATACAATAAAACCAAGAACACCTATTGAAAACATGGCATAAACCATTCCTAAATAACCGAAAATAGGTTTTTTAGCTGCGCTGACAATAACGTGGCTAATTATACCAAACCCAGGGAGTATTAGAATATAAACTTCAGGGTGCCCAAAAAACCAAAATAAATGCTGGTATAACACTGGATCTCCTCCCCCTGCAGGATCAAAAAAAGTGGTGTTGAAATTTCTGTCAGTTAGTAACATGGTTATGGCACCAGCTAAAACTGGTAAAGCTAAAATTAATAAAAACGCTGTAATAAAAATAGACCAAACGAATAGAGGAAGTCTATGAAATGGTAAATTTTTAGATCTCATGTTAGTTATAGTACAGATAAAATTTATAGCCCCTAAAATAGAAGCTGCACCTGACAGATGTAAACTAAAAATAGCTAAATCTACAGCACCTCCTGAATGAGCTGTTATACCAGATAATGGTGGGTATACAGTCCAACCAGTCCCAACTCCTGCTTCACATAAAACGGACCCAATTAATAAAAGTAATGAGGGAGGAAGTAACCAAAAACTAATGTTATTCATTCTTGGGAAAGCCATGTCTGGGGCACCAATCATTAATGGAACAAACCAATTACCAAAACCTCCAATTAAAGCAGGCATTACTAGAAAAAAAACCATTATAAAAGCATGTCCTGTAACAATTACATTGTACAAATGGTAATTATATTCTAAAAAATCTGAGTTTGGGCTAGCAAGACTAGCTCTAATAAATAAAGATAATGCAGTTCCTGCTACACCAGAAATTGCTGCAAAGATTAAATATAAAGTTCCTATATCTTTATGATTAGTTGAAAAAAGCCATCTTATAACGAATTGGTAAACGCTATTTATTTTTAAATTTTGAGTTGCCATTTTAATTTTTTACTGATTTAAAGATGTCGATTGTCTTTCGTGCAAAAAAGTGGGCTAAAATTTTTTTAACTTCTATGTATAAAATGAGTTTTTAGATTTGTTAGCTAGAACTTATCAACAATAAGTACTTTTGCACTCCCTTTACATTTGTGTTGCTTCAAAAATTTGTCACGACATTCCATTTTTTTTCGCTGAATTATACGCAAAATAATAAGAATAACGAAGGAAAAAATATATTTCATTATTGAAAAAACTTTTACCAGCTAGATTTTTTCAGACCTGTTATTTGACCCGACCTAATAAGTTTTAAAAAGGTGTGTCTAGAAAAATTTGTTAGTTTATTAAACCGTTTTCTATTTATACTATGCAAACATCTATTTGATAAAGAATTTTTATTGCCCGATGCTGCTAAATTATGTAATTTCATAAAGGCATTCCATCTAATTAGAGTAAAAAAGTTTAAGTTTTTGAAAATTGATTTTAGAACTAAATGTTGTTTTTCAAGGTTTGTTAATTTAAACCGTAATTTTTTATCTTTTACTAATAATTTTTTCATTTAATTTTTGTTGAAATTTTCCCAGGGAGATATAAATTCAAATGTTCTGTATTCTTGAGCTAATTCAATATTTTCATACACAACTCTGTTTTTAGTTACATTGTATCTCGACTCTGTAAAACCACTTAACGGAAAATCTTTTCTTAAAGGGTAACCTTGAAAACCGTAATCAGTTAATAACCTGGTTAGATTATACTGATTTAGGAAAAAGACACCAAACATATCCCAAATCTCGCATTCCCACCAAGTAGCTGCGGGGAATATTTTTTCTATAGAGTTAACTGGAGTTAATTCATCAACTAAAACTTTAATCCTTAATCTTGAATTAAATTTTATACTAAGTAATTCGTATACGATTTGAAATCTATACAAATTTTCAGGGTAATCCACTCCGGATATACAAGTTAACACTTTAAATTGATATTTAAAGTGGTTTTTGACAATAATTAAAGTCTCTGTTAATAAATTAATTGGAATTAAAAAGCTGTTTTCTTTATTATAAAGTTCGAATCTTACGATTGGTAATATCTTAATTATATTTTCACTAATTAATAACATTTTTTAAAATAAATATTGGTTTTTGTATCTTGATGAGTGATCAGAACTTCTAACGCTAGAATTTTTGTTTTTTTTATTTAAAGCAAGATTTTTGTGATCTTTTTCCAAAACTTGAAATTTTTTATTTTTAACACCTGTATTAAAGTGAAAGTTGATACTTCCATCAGAAAATATTTGAATTGTTTTTTTCATTTTTATTATCTATCTATTTCTCCAAAAACAATATCTTGAGTTCCGATTATAGTTACCACGTCAGCTATCATATGACCCTTAGACATCATATCTAAGGCCTGTAAATGAGCAAAACCAGAAGCTTTTATTTTACATCTGTAAGGTTTGTTGGTATTATTCGATATTAAATAAACACCAAATTCTCCTTTTGGCGCCTCAGTAGCTATGTAAGTCTCATTTGATGGGATAGAAATTCCAGTCGTGTAAATTTTAAAATGGTGAATAAGAGCTTCCATAGATTGTTTCATTTCTGTTTTTGTAGGAGGACACAGTTTATTATCATTGGTTTTCACTAACCCATTAGGTATTTTATCTAGACATTGGGATATAATATTTAAAGATTGCTTCATCTCAATAATTCTAACTAAATATCTATCGTAACAATCTCCATTATTTCCTACAGGAACCTCAAAATTTATTTGATCGTAAATTTCATAAGGTTGGCTTTTTCGTAAATCCCAATTAATCCCAGAACCTCTTAACATAACCCCGCTAAAGCCCCAATCCATAGCAGATTTAGATGAAACTACTCCGATGTCCACTAATCGCTGTTTCCAAATTCTATTTTCAGTTAACATTTCTTCAATTTCTAATAGCTTATTCGTAAATTGTTCTATAAAAATATAAATATCTGATAATAATCCCATGGGCAGATCTGAATGAACGCCTCCAGGTCTGAAATACGCAGCATGCATACGAGCCCCTGATACTCGTTCATAAAATTCCATTAACTTTTCTCTTTCTTCAAATGCCCAAAGCATAGGAGTCATTGCACCAACATCCATAGCATGACAACCTACAGCTAACAAGTGATTTAAAATTCGAGTTATTTCTGCAAAAATTACACGAATGTATTTTGCTCTTTCTGGAATTTTACAATTTAATAATTTTTCAATTGCTAGACAATAAGAATGCTCTTGAGATAACATAGATACATAATCTAACCGATCAAAATAAGGTAAAGCTTGTAAATAGTTTTTATATTCAATAAGTTTTTCTGTTCCACGGTGTAAAAGACCTATATGTGGTGTAGCTTTTATAACTGTTTCACCCTGAAGTTCTAACAGTAACCTTAAAACACCATGAGCGGCCGGATGTTGTGGGCCGAAATTTAAAGTAAAATTTTTTACTTTTTTTATTAAATTCTTTTTTTTTAAAGTCACTTTAAAATTTAAGCCTAGGTAGATTTGAACTACCGACCTTGCGCTTATCAGGCACACGCTCTAACCAACTGAGCTATAGGCTTTAAAAAATTAATTAAACTCTAAATTAGTCATTATTAAATAGTGATACTGTACAGATGGCACTGCTAAAAGTACTATAGGCATGAAACCATGATTTACTCCGCAAATTTCACTACACTGACCAAAAAAAATACCAAATCTTTTAATAAATAAGTTAGCTTGGTTTAACCGTCCGGGACAGGCGTCTACTTTTACACCGAATGATGGAATAGTCCAACTGTGTAGAACATCCACCGCAGTAATTAATAACCGCAAATGAGTGTTTGTAGGAAGTACTATTCGTTTGTTTGTCTCCAAATTCCTAAAAAAACCGACAGAATTTCTTTCTTTTAAAGACTCATCGGTAAGCATGTAAGCGGAATACTTTAAATGTTGTTTACCCGAACAAGAATTAAAATCAGAAATTTCATAACTCCAATACCATTGATGACCTAATATTTTTAAAGTCAATTCTGAATTAGATATTTCATCTAAACTATATAATAAAGAAAAAGAAGGTGAAGCAAGACTTAAAAGAATAAGTGCTGGTATAGAAGTCCAAATAATTTCAATTTGATTATTGTGACTAAAATCTGCTGGAGTACTGTTACTTAATTCAGTGAAATTCTTTAACACTAAAAAAATTAACCATGCTACTAACAACACTATAGCGATAATGACAAATAATAAATGAAGATTAAATAAATAAATACCTTCCATAACGGTTGTTGCTGGATCTTGAAATCCTAATTGATATGCTGAACCACTATCTCCAAACCAACTAATTATAAAAATAGGGATATGTGTTTTAAACATTTTAAAAAATGAAGATCCTTAATCCCAATCTAAAGCTTTTACGTACCATACATAAAAAAACCCAATACCTAATTCAAATAGAAAGTCGATCATAGCCCAAAAACTTAAAAGGTCGACTTTCGCTAATGATGCACACCAAGGGATTAAAAACATGATTTCGATATCAAAAATAATAAATAAAATAGCGATTAAACAAAATCTAATATCAAAAGTGTGCCGAGTGTCGTCGTAAGGTTCAAAACCACACTCATAAGCAGATAGCTTTTGAGACTCCGGGTTTTGTCGAACCAAAAAATAAGAAGCACCGATAATTAACACGGTTAACAAAATAGCAATAATTAAAAATACTGATAACATGAAATATTCTTTTTTTATTAAAGAATTTTCTAGTAATAACATCATATTAAATTCATAATTCATATCTAATTTTTTTAATACCTATAATAAAAGCTAATTATTTATTGCTCCACCAATATACATTGATAAATAAAAACAACCATACGACATCAACAAAATGCCAGTACCAAATCGCTGACTCAAATCCGAAATGATGTTTATCTGTGTAATGGTTTAATATAATTCTAATAAATGAAATAAATAAAGCTATTGTACCTACAAAAACATGAAATCCATGGAAGCCTGTGGCTAAATAAAAACATGAGCCGTATATACCATCACTGATATTAAAAGGTGCGTTCACATACTCAAACCCTTGCAGACCTGTAAACATTGTAGCCAATACCAAAGTTAAAATTAGCGCTACTAAGGTATGTTTTTTGGCCCTAGCCAATAAAGCATGATGAGCCCAAGTTACCGTAGCCCCTGAAGTTAACAGAAAAAAAGTGTTGGTTAAAGGTACCGTATAAGTACTAATAGTACTAATAGCTTTTGGAGGCCATACCCCACCAATATTATATGATGGAGCAATACTTGAGTGGAAAAACGCCCAAAAAAAGGCGAAGAAAAACATAACTTCGGATAAAATAAAAAGAATCATACCTAGACGTAAACCTTTTTGAACTGTGATACTATGAGTATCTTCAAATGTTGCTTCTCGAACAATATCTCTCCACCAAGTATACATAACATATAAAATTGTACAAAATCCAGTACTTAAAAGACTCCAACCACCCATAAACTTATGCATGTATAAAACAGTTCCTGAAGTAAGCATAAAAGCACCTAAAGAGGCTAAAATAGGCCAAGGACTTGGATCAACTAAATGATAAGCATGGGTAGTTTTTAAATATTTAAATTGTTCTTTAAATAATAAAATGTAAGACACTTTACGGTTTACATTTTTGTTATTCTGTTTAAAAAAAGAAAAAATTGATGTTAACATGAACGAAGAAGAGTTTCACCTGTTTTTCCGTTTTTTTATCCCCGTTTCCGCGAAGTTCGAGCGTTTGTATGAGTTCTTTGACCTCTTACAGGCAAACCTTGCTTTAACCGAAAACCTTTATAAGATTTTATCGAAAGTAATTTTTTGAGTTTTAATGATTTTAATTTTTTTAAGTCACCAACTAAAACTAAATTTGAAAACTCAATAGTTGAAACAAGCTTTTGAATCTGCTCTTTCGACAAATTTTTAACTTTTAAATTTTTAGAAAAACCCAGCTTTTTGCAAGTGAAAAGAGCCTGTGATTTTCCTATACCAAATACATGTGTCATTGCGAAAAATATCGATTTGTTTTCAGGTAATTCTGATTCAAATAAATACACCATAGCTTATATATAATAAAAATTTTTAATTAGAAATAAAGTAATTCTACTAAATAGTTAACACTCATATGAATTGAGCTTAAAAAAATGTTCGGGTAAATACCTATGGCAATGGTTCCTACTATTAAAGGTAAAAAGAGTATAAATTCTCTAGGGCTTATATCCAAAAATTTTTGGGTGTATTGGGTTTTTATGTTTCCAAAGGCAATTCTATTGAATAACCATAAAGAGTACGCCCCACCTATAATAATACCTGTAGCTCCTAAAAAGGTAATAGTTGAGTTAACTTTGAAAGACCCAACTAAAATTAAAAATTCACCCACAAAACTACTTGTACCAGGGAAACTAATGTTTGCCATAGTGAAAAATAAAAATATTGTCGTATACAAAGGCATAACTGTAGCAAGGCCTCCGTAATAGAAAACGATTCTAGTTCTATATCGTTCGTATACCACACCAATAATTAAAAATAGAGCACTCGCAACAAAGCCATGGCTTAAACTTTGCAATATAGCACCTTCAATACCTATATTATTAAAACTAAAAATTCCTAAAATAACTAAATTCATATGAGCAATAGAAGTATAGGCGATTATTCGTTTGAAGTCAGTTTGTCGTATCGCAGTAAAAGAGGTGTAAATTATACCAACAGCTGCGATTGTATAAACTAACGGTGTGAAAAAAAAAGAAGCTTTAGGGAAAAGGGGTAACGAAAACCTAATAAAACCATACGTACCTAATTTTAATAACACACCCGCTAAAATAACTGAACCTGCGGTTGGGGCTTCTACATGAGCTTCTGGCAACCAAAGATGGACCGGAACCATAGGCACTTTACTTGCGAACGCTATGAAAAAAGTAAACCACATTAATTTTTGCTCCAATTCAGAAAAAGAGAAAGTTAAAAGAGTCTCGTAATCCGTAGTCCCAACCTGACTGTAAATGTAAAAGATGGATAATAACATAATGACAGACCCTAATAAAGTATATAAAAAGAAATAGTAAGCTGCTAAAATTTTTCTTTCTCTAGACCCCCATATACCCACAATAAAATACATAGGTATTAAAACACTCTCAAAAAATATGTAAAATAATAATAAATCGAGCACGCAAAAAGTACCAATCAAAAAAAAATCCAAAATTAAAAAAGAAATTAAAAACTCTTTTAAATTTGACCCCACATTCCAACTCGTCAATAAGCACAAGGGTATTAATAACGTAGTTAATAGAAGAAAGAATAAAGAGATTCCGTCTACTCCCAAAATAAAATTTATATTTAAATTAGGAATCCAAAAAAATTTAACAACAAATTGGAACGATCCTGTAGACTTTTGGAAGAATCCCCATAATAACAAAGAACCTGTAAACGATAAACAGGCTGAATTTAGAGCTACAATTTTTAATAATTTTTCGTTTCTAGATGGTATAAATAACAATAACACGATTCCAAGAATTGGAAATAATATAATATATATTAATAAATTTTTTATAGATAGCATAAAATTTTTTACACTCTATAGGATTCGAACCTATAACCATCAGTTTAGAAAACTGTTGCTCTATCCAGCTGAGCTAAGAATGTAAATTTAAGGTGATGAAAAAGGGACTCGAACCCCTGACATTTGGATTATGATTCCAACATTCTAACCAACTGAACTATTTCATCTTTTAAAATGAGCTTATAAGAATAATATTGGATGATAAAGGTGATAATGTTAAAACAACTTTTAAACAAATAAGATATAATAAAGTTGGGTTTATGAATAGAAAAATTAATGCAAAAGTTAAAAAACTTAAGATTATAGTTTTTTCTGAATCGATAGGATAATACAATTTTCCTACTAGTAAATTTTCAAAAAATATAATTTTAATAATTCTAATGTAATAAAAAGTTGATACAACACTGCATAAAATAGTAATTAACGCAACAAGATAGGATGAAGTGTTTATTAATTGAAAAAAAACGCTTGCTTTAGCAAAAAACCCTGCTAGTGGGGGGATACCAGCCAAAGAGAACATTGTAAGCGCTAAAGCAAAAGAAATAGGTGTGTTTGATTTTCTTAACAAAGCAAAATCTCCTAGTTCTTTATTATATTTTGCTGCGATAGTTTTTCGTCTTAAACGTAAAAATAAAAAAATAGACCAAATACACAGACCAGAAATCATGTAAATAACCATATAAAATAGAACCATTTGAATACTAAAGTATGTAGCGGTACTCATTGCTAATAGAGCATACCCCATATGGCTAGTAGAACTGTATGCCATTAAAGTTTTTAATCTTCGTTGTTTTAAACCCCCAAAAGAGCCAATAAAAACACTAAAAACACCCACCCAAAGGGAGTAGTACTGCCAACAATCTTTTAGACTAAAAAATGCGTTATAACAAAGGCGTATCAATAAAACGAAAATACTTAATTTAGTAATAACTGCAAAAAAAATGGTAGTACTTGTTGGAGAACCTTCGTAAACATCTAAAGACCAAAGGTGAAAAGGAGCTAAAGCTAGTTTTATGAACAGGCTAAATAAAATTAATGTGAAGCCTACTTCTAAAAAACTAAAATCGAACAGGAGAGGTACAACAAACGACTCAAGTACGACTTTTGTTAGCGCGATGCAATACCTCTCAAACCACGGGATGTTGAGGTTCGTATAAAAGTTAACCCAAGTGTTTTCGTTTATAAAGAAAGTGAAAGATGTATCCAGCAATGAACAACAAAAAAGGTCGTGAAAATCACAAAAAGTTATAGAACCACTCATACCATAAACAAATGAACTTCCCAGCAAAAAGAAGGCGGAAGATACAGCACCTGTAATAAAATATTTTATACCACCTTCAACAGAATACGTAGAGGTTTTTTTATACGAAGCTAAAACGTAAAATGATAAACTAGATAACTCAATAGCTAAATAAGTAATTAATAGATCATTACTACTACACATTAACATAAGACCTAAAATAGCAAATAAAATAATTATTAAGTACTCAAACGATGTTAGTTTTTGCTCTTTTAGCGAGTCCGCAATAAGTAAAAAATATACCGCAGAGAAAAAACACACTAAAAATTTGGTAATAAAAGAGAAATAATCGTTAATAATGGAATGGTTAAACGATAAAAAGTCTAATGCTATCAAATCATCATTCATCATTAAATAACACGCCATAAAAAGAATTAAAGCACTGCATTCACTTATAGATTTTTGTAGCATTAAACCGTTGGAATTGTACGTGATTAATGTAACCACAATTAATATGTAAAGAATACTAAGAGCAATGAAATACTCTGCAAATACAGTGAAAGACTGTAAAGAAACTACATTATATATATTATTTCCCATACGTTTTTAGTTTTAAAAAAAGAATTTTGAGTTTCTCGATAATTGTTTGAACACAGACTGTTTTAATATTTTATTATTATTAAAATTATTCGTTAAATGAACAACACCTATTAATACAACTAATAATATAAAACCTGCTAATAGAAAAGATAATATAAAATTAGAATACAACACCTGACCATAAACTTCTATATCACAGATAGAATTACTTAAGTCATACCAATTCTGATATTTATTTAAGTAAAATGAATCTCTAAAAATATTATCCTTAAAATGAAAAGAAATTTTATTAAATAAAGGAGTTAAAAAAAACAGTGCAAAAAAAAATCCAATAGGCACATACTTTACTATGTTTTTAGATAAATTAATTGCTTTCGCTTCTAGCATCATTACAGCAAACAAAAATAGAACGGCTATAGCTCCTACGTAAACCACAATGAAAAGTAAACCTAAAAACTCACATTCTAAAAGAAATAGTAAAAATGAAGAAAATAAAAAACAACTTACTAAAAATAACAACGAAAAAACTGGATGTTTTGATAAAATAACCATTAAAGCACTGAGAATTAAAAATAAAGAAAATAATAAAAATAATGTATTAGAGTGCATTAATAATTAAAAAAATCAATTTTTAATTATTTTTGTATACAATTAAAAAAAATTTAAATGATTCCCAAAATTAGTATTTATAAAAATTTTTTAATAAACTCTTGAGTTCGAAAAGATTTCAGGTAACTATTATGAAACAAGGATTTGAACCTTAAAAGAAATTCTATACAATAAATCTCTTAACCATGTATTTTTCATTTTTTCCAGCTACACGTTCCCGTACAGCTACCTTGTTACGACTTCATCCAAATTATCAATTTTTCAATCGGCTTAACAAAGCTAAACCTTCAAGCAAAACTGACTTTCTGCATGTGACGGGCGGTTTGTACAAGGCTAATTAACATATTCACCGCAACGTTCTGATTTGCGATTACTAGTGATTCCAACTTCATGTAAGCGAGTTGCAGCTTACAATCCGAACTGGGAAAATTTTTAGTAGATTAACGAAAATTTTATTTTTTGTTACTTTTTGTAATTTTCATTGTAGCACGTGTGTAGCCCAATTCATTAGGGTCACATTGACTTGACTTAGTTCTCACCTTCCTTCAATTTATAATTGACAGTAACTTTAAAGCATTCAAACTGATTTTTTATTTAAAATCATTTAAAAGTAGAAAATTAAAGTTAAGAGTTGCGTTCGTTAAGGGAATTAACCAAACATCTCACGACACGAACTGACGGCAGTCGTGCAACACCTGTAATATTTTTAATTTTTAGGTTTACCGAACGTAAACTAAAAATTTAATCTTATGTCAAGAATTGGTAAGGTTTTGCGCGGATTATCGCATTAAACCACATACTCCACCACTAGTATTAGCCCCCGTCAATTCCTTTGAGTTCCAACCTTGCGATCGTACTTCTCAGGCGGAGTGTTTATAGCGTTAGCTTAAAAATCTAAATAAATTTATTTTTATATTTACATTAAATTTCAACACTCATAATTTACAGTGTGGACTACCAGGGTCTCTAATCCTGTTTGCTCCCCACACTTTCGTCCCTCAACGTCAGTTTTTACCAAAAAGCCGCCTTCGCTAATGGTATTCCTTTATATATTTCCAGATTTTACCCTTTCGTATAAAATTCTACTTTTCTGTATAAAACTCAAGTAAAATAGTATTACAAGCTGATTCAAAGTTAGGCTTTGAAGTTTAACAAGTAACTTACTTTACAGTCTACGGACTCTTTACGCCCAGTCATGTTGAATAACGCTTGCCCTTCCCGTATTACCGCGGCTGCTGGCACGAGTATTAGCCAGGACTAAGCTTCTTTAAGTAATGTCATTATCATTCTTAACGAAAGAATTTTACAATCAAAAAAGACCGTCTTCATTCAGATAGTATTGCTGGATCAAACTTTCGTTCATTGTCCAATATTCCTCACTGCTGGCCGAAAATTCAGCCTGGACCTTATTTCAGTTCCAGTGTGGTTGATCATCCTCTAAGACCAACTAAAGATCACAGGCTTGGTAAAGTGTTAAATTTACCAACTACCTAATCTTCCACAGACCCATCTTTTAGCGGAAATGTTTTTGTAAACATAACCTTTATTAATATCTATTATTTAATAATTTTGTCATAGACTAAAAGGTAGCATTCTATATATTTCTCACCCGTGCGCCACGAGAAATTTTATATTCCCGTTAGACTTGCATGTGTTAAGCATACTACTAGCGTTCATTCTGAGCCAGGATAAAACTCATATTATTATAACTCAAAATATTGATATAAAGTAAAGTTAATTAGAATTTAAATCTATAATATGTATATAATTTTTATTATATAATACAAAAAAGTTAAAAAAATTTTAATAATAAACTTTTAGTACTTGTCAGCTAAGAATCTTACAATTTTTACACTTCAAGCCTATCGATGTAATAGTCTCTTACATTTATTTAAAAACTCGTTTTAAGGTTAATTTCTCACTTATATGCTTTCAGCGATTATTTATTACGAATGTAGCTACTCGACGGTGCTATTGGTCTAACAATCGATTCACCAGAGATTCGCTTTTCCCGGTCCTCTCGTACTAGGGTCTAATCCTTTCAATTTTTAACACCTACGGTAGATAGGGACCAAACTGTCTCACGACGTTCTAAACTCAGATCATGTACCGCCTTCCTTAGCGAACAGCTAAACCCTTGGAACCACTTACAGCTCCAGGATGCGATAATCCAACATCGAGGTGCCAAACCATTCCGTCGATAGGGTCTCTAGGGAATGATTAGCCTGTTATCCCCGGCGTACCTTTTATTCATTGAGCGATAATCGTTTCCACTTAGAATTATCGGATCACTATAACCGACTTTCGTCCCTGTTTGATTTGTCAATCTTACAGTCAAGCAAGTATATACTATTACGCTTACAAGTTGTTATTAATCAACTTAAACTTACCTTTGTGTGCCTCCGTTACTCTTTAGGAGGCGACCGCCCCAGTCAAACTACCCATTATACACGATCTTAATAAATTAGTGATAAAAAATTTTAAGAGTGGTATTTCACTGTTTGTTTAAATTGTTTGCTTGCGCAAAGATTTTTTTATTAAAATAATTTAATAAGACAACTCCCACTTATTCTATACATAAAATTTTTCATCACAGTATATAACTATAGTAAAGGTGCACGGGGTCTTTCCGTCTAGCCGCAGGTACTCCGCATCTTCACGGAAAATTCAATTTCACTGAGCTTATGTTGGAGACAGTGGGACAGTCGTTATGCCATTCATGCAGGACACCAATTAAATGCCAAGGAATTTCGCTACCTTAGGACCGTCAGAGTTACAGCCGCCGTTTACTGGGGGTTAGGGTCAAAGCTAAATAACTTCTTCCTTTAATCTTGCAGCACTGGGCAGGCGTCAGCCTCAATACATCTTTTTACAAATTAGCAGAGACCTGTGTTTTTAATAAACAGTCGCTGTCCCCGATTTTGTGACAACTTTAAAAGGTTGCCCTAATAAAGTTACTCCTTCTCCCGAAGTTACGGAGTCATTTTGCCGAGTTCCTTCAACATAATTATCTCAAGCGTCTTAATTTACTCAATTTGTCCACCTGTGTCGGTTTAAGTACGGTTTTAATTTAAAGCTCTTTCTTGAAAATACTATAAAACTTTTATTATTACCATAAAATAAAAATAATATTCGTACTTTGTCACTTTTAAATAATAAAAAAATTTCATTCTTTACTCATCGAAAAAAACTTTCGTTTCTATCTTAGAGACCGATTAACTTTTACCAAAACGGATTAACCTTGTTTTGGAAACCTAGGACTTAAGACGACAATGTTTTTCACATTGTTTATCGCTACTCATATCAACATTATCACTCCTGATCTCTTCAATTTATGTTGACATAAATTTTTTAAGATTTACAGGACGTTCTGCTACCATTAAAAATTATTATTTCTAATCTACGGCTTCGGTAAGTAATTTAAGTCCCTGTACATTTTCAATGCGAAAAAGCTAAACCAGTGAGCTGTTACGCTTTCTTTAAAGGCTGACTGCTTCTAATTCTACCTACCGGTTGTCAAAGCTCTTTCACATTTTTTTCACTTAATTACTTTTAAGGACCTTAACCTTTAGTCTGGGCTGTTTCCCTCTTGACTATAAATCTTAGCACTTATAGTCTGTCTGCTTAAAATCTTTTAATTTGTATTCGAAGTTTCAATAAACTCAGTAAAACTTTCGTCCCCATTGCTTATCGAGAGCTCTACCTCAAATTAAAGAATATTAAACGCTCTACTTAAATAGATTTCGCAGAAAACCAGCTATCTCTAAGTTTGATTAGCCTTTCACTCCTAACCACAAGTCATCCCAGTATTTTTCCACATACACGGGTTCGGTCCTCCAATAAACGTTATCGTTTTAAATTCAACCTGCTCATGGTTAGATCACTTAGTTTCGGGTCTTATTTTAGAGACTCTACGCATTTTAAAACTTAATTTCTTTTCGCCTACATAATTTTTTTATTTAAGCTCGCCACTAAAATAAACTTGTTGATCCATTATACAAAAGGTACGTTGTCACTTTTATTTAAAATAAAGCTACAACTGATTGTTAGCATTAAATTTCATTGTCTTTTCAATTTTACAAATTCTTTTTCACCTTTCCTTCACAGTACTATACGCTATCAAGCATCAAAATTTTTAGACTTCGAGGGTGGTCCCCCAATATTCAATCAGTACATGACTTGTACCAATTTACTTGTTTTTAAAATTATTTTAAAGTTTTTGGTCTTACAGGGCTTACCTTCTTTGGCTATAAAATATATTAGATCAAAAATAAATAATTTTAGTCTCTTACGCGTTCGCTCGCCACTACTAACGTTATCTCGGTTGATTTCTTTGCTTAGTTACTTAGATGATTCAGTTCACTAAGTGAGAATTATTTTAATTATAAAACTAAAATAAGCTTAAATCGAACAAAGCTTGGTTTACCAAAAGTGGGGAGTTGTAGTTCTCAGCAAATAAATTTACTCACTACAACATTATGTTATTAAACACCCACAATAATTTTGATGTTTAGGAATCCATTTAATGCATATAAAATTTTTTAACAAGGCGGATAACAGGATTTGAACCTGTGACTTTCAGAACCACAACCTAACACTCTAACCAACTGAGCTATACCCGCCAAACTTTTACTTTTTCTGCTTTAAAATGTTTAGAATAAAAAACATTTGAACAAAAATTAAAACGAACAATCTAAAATCTATGGAAAACCCGAATATTAACCAAAACTGCCGAATACCGAATAAAACCGTAACACCTATTAAAATTACGAGAGTATAATGGTAAATGAAACCAGTCTGCATTTTATGTACGGTAGAACCTATTTTTAAAACGGTATTAGACAAACCTGTAGGACCTAATATTTCAAATATACCTCTATCCACGAACTTGTAACTAACAGAGTAACCAAACTTGAAAAAAAACTGACCTAAGTACTCGTTATAAATTTTGTCGAAAAACCATTTTCTGTTTAAGAAATTGTAAATTTTTTTACCTATCGGTGAAATTTTTAATTTAAATAAGAAATTTGATTTAAACTTATACAATACAAACGCTAAAAAGGCACCAAGTAAACTTAACTTAACAGGTAGAGTTTTGTAAAAACTGGGAATGAATTCTGCATCAAAGATGTTCATATTATTTATATTAACATAAACTGCTGTACCGAAAAACCCGCTACCAACACCTACAATCATGTCTTTGGTATAGTAACCAACTAAAATACTTGGTATAGCTAATGCTCCTAAAGCAATACAAATTTGAGGACCCGAATCGTAAGCGTAAGAAATAACTTTCCTGTGACCGTTTGGTATTGACATGAAAGTTAAATACGCTAATCTTGTTGAATAAAAAGCTGTAAAGAATGCCCCAATAGTACCTAAAAGGTAACTGAAATACCCTGGCAAGGTGTAATTACCGTAAGCTACCTCTAAAATGAGATCTTTTGAGTAAAATCCAGTTAGAAATGGAAACCCGATTAATGCCAAAGATCCTATTGTCATCACGGAATAAGTGAACGGTAATAAGTTCTTTAGCCCACCCATTTTTCTCATGTCTTGCTCGTCGGCTACCGCGTGGATTACTGAACCAGCTCCTAAAAAAAGTAAAGCTTTAAAAAAAGCATGGTTCGATAAATGGAAAAATCCGACGGAATAATTAGATAAACCACAAGCGAAAACCATATAACCTAATTGACTACATGTTGAGTACGCAATTACTCGTTTTAAATCATTTTGCAATAACCCTGTAGTTGAAGCGAAAAATGCCGTAAGAGCTCCTACAATTGTTATATACTCTAAAACATGCGGAATATGCTCGTAAATGAAAGAACTTCTGACAACTAAAAAAACTCCAGCGGTAACCATTGTAGCAGCATGAATTAATGCCGATACAGGGGTAGGTCCTTCCATTGCATCAGGTAACCAAGTATGCAAACCTAACTGAGCCGATTTACCGACAGATCCTAAAAATAAAAAAATACCTATTAAAGTCAATAAGTGTAAATCTAAATTTAGAAAATTTATAACAGAATCTTTGAAAAAAGGAGTCAACACAGCTACGGTAGCATAATCAACTGCTTTATAATTAACGAAAATTAAAAAAATACCTATTAGTAAACTGAAGTCCCCTATACGATTCATAAGCATAGCTTTTATAGCTGCTTTGTTAGCTTGAATCCGGGTAAACCAAAAATTAATTAATAAATAAGAACATAAACCTACACCTTCCCAACCTACAAACATTTGCACAAAATTATCAGCGGTAACAAGAATAAGCATGAAAAAAGTGAATAAAGATAGGTACGACATAAATCTTGGTAGATGTGGATCGTGAGACATATACTCAGTGGAGTATAAGTGAACTAAAAAAGAAATAAAAGTAACAACTACACACATAGAAACTGTTAAACTATCAAACATAAAACCCCAATCCACGTTTAAAACATCTGAACTAATCCAGGTGGCTAATTTTATATAAACGCAACAACCTAAAAAAGCTACCTCATAAAATGCAAAAAGAGAGATTATGAAAGATAAAAACAGACAACTAGTTGTTAAAACTGAAGAACCCCACGGTCCTAAATATCTGCCGAATAATCCAGCTAAACAAGAACCTGTAATAGATAAAAATACTAATAATAAATACATTTAAAAATTATGTTAGAAAAGGTGGGATTTGAACCCACGATACAGGGCATTCCTGTATAAAAATTTAGCAGATTTTCGCTATAAACCACTCAGCCACTTTTCCAAAAACCTACCGATTTTTTTAATCTGAATCTGGTTTGTATCTTGCTAAAGCTGATTCAAACTTACCCACTAAAGGGATTAAAACTAAAAAGAAAGAAAAATAATACACAGTCGCTACCTGCGCGATGATTGTATAAGTGTTTGTGATAGGTTTTTGTCCAGCCCAAACTAATATTACAAAATCCACTATGAACAACCAAAAAAAGAATTTGAAAATTGGTCGATAAGTTGTATTTCTAATATCAGAAGTATTAATAAAAGGTATTATAAACAAAACTGCTATTGATCCAAACATAGCTAGAATACCCCCAGCTTTGTGTGGTATTGCTCTTAGAATAGCATAATAAGCTAGAAAATACCACTCTGGAACTACGTGACTTGGTGTTTCAAAAGGATCTGCTGGCACACAATTGTCAGGGTGATTCAATACATTTGGGAAATAAAACACGAAAGTAGCAAAAAAAAGTAAAAAACATGCTAAAGCAAACATATCTTTTAAAGCGTAGTAAGGGTAAAACGGTACATCGTCAACTCCAGTATCTGACCCTATAGGACTATTAGATCCTTCTTTGTGTAATAAAGCTAAATGAATTAAAGTAAATCCAGCAATGAAAAATGGTAATAAAAAGTGTATTACAAAAAATCTATTTAATGTAGGATTTTTTATAGTATAACCACCCCATAACCATTGAACAATGTGTTTTCCAGCAACAGGAATTACAGTAACCATACTTGTAATAACAGTTGCTCCCCAAAAACTCATCTGACCCCAGGGTAACACATAGCCAGTAAAAGCAGTACCCATCATTAAAAAAAAGAGAATTACACCTGAAACCCATAACCATTCCCTAGGCTCCATGTAAGAACCATAATATAATCCCCGACAAATGTGAGAATATACAACTATGAAAAACATAGAAGCCCCATTTGCGTGAATATATCTTAATAACCAACCGTTTTTCACATCTCTCATAATATACTCAATACTACTAAAAGCTAAATCAATATTAGGAGTATAATGCATAGATAAGAAAATACCTGATACCATTTGAATTACTAAACAAATACCAGCTAATGATCCAAAACTCCATGCGTAAGTTAAACATATTGGTGTTGGGTAGTGAATAATATGACTATCTACGAAAGCAACAAAATAACTTTTATTTAGTCTATTTAAATTTAATGGCAACAATGATTTTATTTTACTAATAGTTAATAAAATATTACGTGTTATCCTAGTTGATATGTTAATGTTACTATTTACAAAACTATTATATGATTTATTCATATTGTAAGGAATAAGATTCGAACTTATATCTCTAGGGTATAAACCTAGACGGTTAACCAATTACCACACACCCTTACAAACTCATTTCTGTATTACGTCAAATAAAAACACCCCAAATAACTCTTATGAAACAATGCCTTTTTCTATTTTTTTCAGCTACACTTTTCTTAGAATTTCATCCACTATAATTACAAGGACTAAAATTAAAGGGACCAAAGTAAATAACCTGTTCCCAAAAATCTCTGCATCTGTTGGTCCATCGCCTGACTCTGAACTAGATTCCGAGTCCGAATAAGGACAGGGACCATCGTAAGTTACCCCTGGAGAATTGTCAGGCGGAAATACGGTTTGAATTAAAAGATCCCCACCTTTTATTACTAAATAAGCAATGGCAGTGTACATCATAGTAAAACTTATTAGTATAGAATACAGTTTAATTTTTTCTTTTGTTTTATGCATTTATAAGGAATAAGATTTGAACTTATATCTCCAGGGCATGAGCCTAGTCGGTTAACCAATTACCACATCCTTACAGGTTAGTTAAAAAAAATGTCCTCCACTACAGTCGCAACGAATAAAATTAAACAAACGATAAGAAATGCCTGTCCCCGAAAAACCTCAGCATCTGTTGGGAGTTCCTCAAATTCATCATCAGACTCATACTCTGACTCACTCTCAGGTACACCGTTACTCAAATCTACATGCTGTGGAAGTGTCACTGTATAACTACTCTCAAACGCGCTCGTTGAAAATAAGAACTGGGTTAGAGTATCCGCGCCTTTCACTAAAAGATATATACTAATTGCATGAAGGATCGCAAAAGAACATATTTGTATTTTTTCTTTTATCCGCATTTGAGTGTTGGGTAACCAATAATGGAACTTCCTACGAAAGCAACAAAATAGATTTTATTTAGTCTATTTAAATTTAATGGCAACGATGGTTCTATTTTAGCAATAATTAATAAAATGTTACCTGTTATCCTAGTTGATATGTTAATGCTACTATTTACAAAACTATTATAAGATTTATTCACGTTGTAAGGAATAAGATTCGAACTTATATCTCCAAGGCGTAAGCCTGGACGGTTAACCAATTACCACACCCTTAAAAATCAATTTTTTAATAAACAATAACGGATTTGAACCGCTAACCTCTTCGTTGTAAGCGAAACACTCTACCAATTGAGTTAATTGTCTTCTCGCATATTGCCTAATATCTCTAATGGGATTTGAACCCATGTCATTGCCGTGAAAGGGCAGTGTCCTAACCACTAGACGATAGAGACTTCTTTTATCGAATGTTCCGCGTTGAACACTTCTTATTTTATTAAATTTGCAATTTTTCATGTTTATCTTCCTATAAGAATCGAAAATTTTCGTAAATTGTGTGTATGTATTTATATTGTTTTAATGCAGGTATATTTAATCGCTGTTGGTTATTAAACCCTATTTAACAGGGGTTTTCATCTTTAAATAAAATGCTTTTAAATACAGTACTTGTGTGCAAAAAGATTGTTCGATGATAAAAGCCCTCTTTTGAAAATTTGTCAAGTAAAAACGCTTTTCGTCGATGTTTTGATTTTCATAAGCAGGCAAGCGTCTATTGTGGAAAAAATTTACGATGTCCGCGTACCGCGTAAGGCCTTAGTCTATAATAATAACAAAACTATTATCATAGATGCATTCAACGTGAGTACAATTCAATAACTATATTATATACGAGTACGGGGTCTATAATAATAACAAAACTATTATCATAGATCTAGAAAGACTTGTCTTTAATGTTTTAATAAGGTTCAACCACCCATCCATATTTACTCTCTAAAAACAACAAAATCCAATTCATTCATAGTGTCTTTGTGATGCCCCGTAGCTATTTTCTTCCTATAAGGATCGCAAATCCTCGTACTTTAAGTGATTGCTTGTGGGCAATGTTGTACTAACATACATGGTAGTTTAGGGCTTACTGGGCGAATCCTGTAACTTTAAATAAAAAGCTTTTACAAGACTTATTTAATAACATTTCCCTGACTTTTTTCGCTTTTAGTGTGCAATTTTTATAGGTGCAAAGTTCAGAAAATGTCTTTTTTAAGGAGTTTTGGGAAATAATTGCGT
>Ga0209712_10000446_pt1 | contig 37202 bp, 30 predicted proteins | sample ArcOceMetagenome_FD_187443 | JGI IMG/M metagenome (GOLD analysis project Ga0209712, IMG submission 187443) | Marine eukaryotic phytoplankton communities from Arctic Ocean - Arctic Ocean - Greenland ARC118M Metagenome (SPAdes) (version 2) | ecosystem: Environmental > Aquatic > Marine > Oceanic...
TCAGCATGTAACTACAACGTTTTAGCTGATTGCGATAACGGTTCTTGTGATTATGACTCATGTTTAGAAATCTCTGGATGCATATACTTAGATGCCTGCAACTACAACCCTTTAACTACTATTGATGACGGGTCTTGTGATTTTGTTTCATGCCTGGGATGTACTTATGAATATGCTAATGAATATGATCCTGCAGCCACTATAGACGATGGTTCCTGCTCTGAAAACACTCCTTGTTTTGGTGATTTTTCTGGTGATGGATTTGTAAATGTTTCTGACCTTGGTGGGTTCTTAGGAGCATTTGGAGAGTCTTGCGAGTAAGCTTAAAACCTATTTGATTTTTAAAAACCCAGTGCTTTTAGCACTGGGTTTTTTTGTTATTTGGTTAGCGGTTTTATCACAGATAGCCTTATAAATTTAAAATATCTAACTAATTATTCATTTTAAGTTTGAAAATTCAAATGATTAGAAGAGATTTGCGTAAAACACTTTTTAAATATTTAATATCATGAAAAAAATTTACACATTATTATTGGGTGCAGCATTTGCGGTATCTGTACAAGGTCAATTAGTTATTGACGAGAGTTTCGAAATTGGCGGAGAAGTTCCTGCAGATTGGACAGCTATCGATGAAGATGGAATTACCCCAAACGAGGCTGGTTATGAAAATTGGTTAGTGGACACTATCGGAACGGGAGCTTTTTATGAAGGAAGGGTTTTCGCTATCAGCCAATCTTGGTTAGAGGGATTTGCTCCAGGGAATAGAAACTGGTTAATCTCTCCAGCTATTACTGTAGCTAGTGATGATTATGAGTATGCTTGGGGTGGGTGTCCAGCTCAAGGTACTATCTATATGGATGGGTACAAAATAATGCTCTCTACTTCTGGTACGGATTTAGCAAGTTTCACTGAAACATTAGCGACATACGCTCAAAATATCAATGATGCTCCAGGCGAATACTCAGATGGAATAGTTCACACAGCTTTCGAAGGTGATCCTACAGATGGAGCTAACCCAGCATCAGGAATCCTAAGACATCACTCTGTAGATTTATCTGCTTATAATGGGCAAACTGTCCATGTGGCTATTTTACATGATTCTGATGATGACTTTAGACTTTATGTAGATTACATAAAAGCAGGACCTGCAGGAGATATCGTTTCTATTGATGAGTTAACAGGTAGAACGTTCGAGGTAAATGTATATCCTAACCCTGCGGCTGATCAAGTAAATATTTCATTTGATTCTAATGTAGATGGAAAAGCGACACTTCAAATCTTAAACTCTTTAGGTCAAGTGATAGAAGAAACTTCTGTGAACACAAACGTTTCTAATACTGCTAAATTCAATGTATCAGAATATGCTACTGGTGTTTATACTGCTAGATTAAATTTTGGTGCTAACATCGTAGACAAAAGATTCGTAGTACAGTAGTTTTCAAATAAAACTTTAGAGGGAAAGCCAGTGCTCTAAGCACTGGCTTTTTTTATTCATCAATTTCTACAAAATACAGCACTCCTGCATGGTCGTCTGTAATGAAGAACGAGTTATCATCATAGATGAAAACATCTGTAGGCCTACCAAATCGGTGACCATCCTTCAACCAGCCTGAAATAACAGGTTCTGGCTCTAATCCTTCTGCTATCCTTACTAGATTATACCCATTCCCTATTCTTACATATCCCGACCCATGCAGTGCCACTACGAAGTAATTACGAATAGACTCTGGCCAATTATCTCCTTCAAAAAACTCAAAGCCTAATGGAGCTGAATGTCCTCCAAGTTCCGCGTAAGCTAGTGGCACATCTTTAGAAAGAAGAGAATCATGCATCCAATTCTCACTCGTATCTGCTCTAATTTCTCCATCATGCTGATAGAAGTAAGGCCAACCGTAATGTGCTCCTCTTTCTAACTTATACAATGCTTCATCTGGAGCATCATCACCCAGGTGGTCTGCTCCCATATTCGTGCTATATAGCGCACCTTGAATCCAATTAATATCTACAGCATTTCGCACTCCGTAGGCATAATGATTGACGTTTTTACCATCCAAGTCCATCTCTAATATACTGGCCCGTTCTGGCTCTTTTTCCTCACAGGCGTTGCAACTGGAACCTACGCTCACGTAAACCTTTTCATTATGGATAGCTACTGTTCTAGTTAAATGCCAACCGCCATACTTATAGCTCAGCCCATAATCTGGAAACTCAGCAACTAACTCTTCTGGTGATGAAGGTGATGTTTCTCCTGGTGTGTATTTATAACGCACTAGTTTTTGGGTTAATGCCAAATAGAACCAGTCTACACCGCTTGTATCTGTGTGAAACGCAGAGTTATTTGGGTTTCTTAATTTCTCTAAATAAGTAATACATGTATCGAATGTAGCAGTGGTTTTATCAAACCCCTCAAGGATAAAAACCTTTCCTCTTGAATTGTCCGATCTGTTTTTCATATCCGTAGCGAATAGCCTGCCATCTGGACTTTTAGATAAGAAACGAAGCCTCCCAAACCCTTCTTTGGCTGCGCTAATATTCCATTTCTCAGGAAGCGTTAAATTGAATGTCGTGTCGTTTAGTTCGATGGATTGGGTGTGAAAACTTAAGGGTACTTTAAGTGGTGGTTCTAGGCTTAAGACTGGAGGTTCTAAATTCTCTTTAGGATTTTCATGCCCAAGAACTAACGGGTTGAGAGTGTCTATAAATATAGCCTCAACTTCAGTTACAATCTGTTCTTTTGAATCAGATTGACGGTCTATATCAGAATTTGAATTGGACTGCTGACTGCATGATACCATAAATGTAACCATTGCAACGCTTAGAATAAACTTACCTATAAATCCCTCTTTCATTTAACGCCTTTCTAAATCTGTTTGCATAAATATTATGCTGAGAAAGATGTTTAGCGAAATAACTTTCACCTGAGAAATCTTCCTTAGCTACGAAGTAAATATAGTCGTGCTTAGAATAGTTAAGCACAGCATCTACGTACTGGCTTGGCGGAATTAAAATAGGCCCTGGAGGTAATCCAGCGTATTTATAAGTATTATAAGGAGAATCTATGTCTTTGTGCTTATTCAATACTCGTTTTATAGTAAAGTCTCCTGCCGCGAATATCAGTGTGGGATCTGCCTGAAGAGGAATGCCTCTTTTAAGTCTATTCACATACACACCCGCTACCATAGGCATGTCTTTTTTTAGCTTAGTCTCCCAATAGACAATGGACGCTAGTGTTACTACCTCGCTCTGAGTCATACCCATAGCATTAGCTTTAGCTACTCTTTCAGCAGTCCAGAATTTCTTAAACTCCTTTCCCATTCTGGTCATGAGCTGTGAAGTAGAAGTGTTCCAATCTACGTTATACGTATTAGGAATAAACATAGAAATAATGGTATTCTTATTAAACCCAAACTTGGCTATAGAATCAGAATTATTCAACCATAAAGCTACAGAAGCAGAATCAGCTACTATATTTCTAGCCAATCTTCCAGCTAAATCTTCCTTAGTACGTATTTGGTTGAATTGGACTTTTACTTCCTGCTTTCCTCTTCCTGCTCTCAGGTGGTTGACTAAATCAGTATTAGACCACCCCGGCTGCAGAGTGTACTTTCCAGGAACTACATTTCCACCTTTATAATTTTTAAGAGAAAAGAGCCATTCTAAATTTTCAGAAGAAGAAATAAGCTCTCCATTTTTCAGGAGAGCTATAACATCATTTGTATTAGAACCGCTAGGAATATAAAGTGCTTCAGGAGATTCTGCATCTACTAAAACATTAGATTGAGTTAAGCTCTGGATTTTATCATAAAAGACAAAACCCACAGCTATAAAGATTAAAAACAGCGCTATACCAGCTATCTTTAATATTCTCTTCATTTATCTCCTTCTTCTTCCTTTATCTTTAGAGTCACTTGAATCAGACTTCTTAGAGTCTTTTCTCTTTTTAGCTTTAGGAGCATCTTCAAAGCTATCTCCATCTGGATTTACTTTAAGCTCTCTCCCATCTATAGAAAAACCTCTAAACTTGCCCATCACTTGCTTACTCTTCGCATTATCTACTTCGAAGAAGCTGTGACCTCTATCCATGTCTACATCACCAAAGTCGCCTTTGCTAAATCCTGTCTGTTCAACTAAGAAGTTTAATAAATCAGAACGGCTGATTTCATCTCGTTGACCTACATTAATGTAGAATTTTGTTTTGTCTTTACTGTTTGTGATTGAAGGTTCTCTTCTTTCAGCGGGTTTAAAATCATCTCTTTTCCCTCTAGAGTCTCTATCCTTTCTATCACCTCTGTCTTTATCTCGAGAAGAGGACCTGCTGTTTCTATCACCTCTATCACTGCCTCCTTTTCCTCTATCGTTTCTATCTCTACTCCCTCTGTCTCCTCTATCTGCTCTTTCGCTTCTTTCTGCTGGTGCCTCTGTTCTATGAAGTTTTTGAACTTCCAGAGCTACTAATTTTTCAAGAAGCACATCTGGCTCAAGCTCAGCTAGTTTAGTAGCTATTTTACTCACCACATTAATATCCGCTCCTTTCGGAAGCTCAGCTGCTAAAAGCCTGTCAGCCCACTTGGATAAGTTTAATTCTAATATCTCAGATGCATCTGGAGGAGTAACCTCTTTGAAAGTAGCTTTTATCTGTCTTTCTAGATTTCTGATTTTTCTGATTTCACTTTTATTTATTATAGAAAGTGATATTCCAGATTTACCAGCTCTGGCAGTTCTTCCACTTCTGTGTGTATAGTAAGAACTATCATCTGGCAGCTGATAATGAAATACATGTGACAAATCATTAACATCTATTCCTCTAGCAGCTACATCTGTACAGATACATAGTGTAAGTCTATTGGATTTGAACTGGTTCATAACCTTCGTTCTCTGCGCTTGACTTAAGTCTCCATGAAGGGCACCTACATTGTATCCTTTACGAGTTAAATCTTCAGCTAAAGATTGTGTACCTGCTTTAGTTCTGCAGAATACAATAGCCCTCATTTTAGGGTCAGCGTCTACAAATCTAGTAAGCGTACTTTGCTTATAACTATTATTCACCACTACATATTCGTGGCTAATGTTTTTATTCGTCTCATTTCCTACACTAACTTTTACTTCAGCAGCTCCAGGACGCATGTATTTTTCTACTATTCTTCTAATTCCAGAAGGCATTGTTGCAGAAAATAACCAAGTAGCTCTGTTTTTAGGAGCAGATTTAAGGATTCTGTCTATGTCTTCTTTGAAGCCCATATTCAACATCTCATCAGCTTCGTCTAACACTAGATATTTTAAATCTCCTAGTTTGGCAGACTTACGCTCTATTAAATCCAGAAGTCTTCCTGGCGTAGCAATAAGGATATGAGGCGGTCTTTTCAAATCTCTAAGCTGAGTAGAAATAGCTGTTCCGCCATAAACTACAGAAGTCTTGAGTTGCCTGTTATGCTTGTTAAACAAATCTATCTGATCTGCTATCTGCTGACATAACTCTCTAGTAGGGCTTAAGATAAGCGCCTGAGTAACGTACTCAGAAGTGTCTACTAGATCTAATAATGGCAGCGCAAAAGCTGCCGTTTTACCGGTACCCGTGTGGGCCAAACCTATAAAATCCTTTTCGTTTTCAAGCAAAATCGGAATAGCTCCTGCTTGGATATCTGTGGGTTTCTCGAACTTTAGCCCTTCCAGAGCTTTTAAAATCGGTTCGGATAAACCCAGTTCTTTAAATGAACTCAAATGTAATTTACTTTTATTTCTATGCTCTGCCTAATGCTTTGAGCATCTTCGTATGATACCACAAAGCTCGTACAAAAGTTTTATGTTCATGGTATGGAATGCCAAATTCTTTTGCAGTCGCTTTTACTATAGGCGCAATCTTCTTATAATGAATGTGACAAATGTGTGGAAAGAGGTGATGTTCTATCTGAAAATTCAATCCTCCAGCGTACCAACTTAAAAGGCTACTTCCATTGGCATAGTTTGATGTAGTCTCCAATTGATGCACTGCTGGATGAACGTCCATAACACCTTCTTCTGAAGGTAAGGCAAACTTTAAATCTTCCATAACGTGAGCTGGCTGAAATATAGCTGCTAAAATTAATCCGGATAACATGTGCCCCAGAATGAAGCCCGTTAAAATTACTCCCCAAGATATTACTGGTGTAAGCACTATTAATGGAACGATAAAGAACACAATCCAATACATCACCTTCCATATTATCATTTTTCCAACCTCTGCTCTATATGTCGTGTTCTGGCCTTTTACCAAATCCATTTTTTCGTATCTAGCTAATTGGATGAAGTCTTTCGCTGTTATCCAAAACACCGTCATTAACGAATAAAAGAACCATGCATATATATGCTGAAGTCTATGTATAGGCTTTCTCTCTGCATGAGGAGAAAATCTCAGAAATGGAGGTGTTTCTATATCTTCATCATACCCATCTATATTAGTGTACGAATGGTGAAGGACATTATGCTGAATTCTCCATGTAATAGCGCTTCCTCCAACCGCATCTATATATCTAGACACCAAATTGTTCACCCTAGGCTTATCTGAGAAAGCCCCGTGATTAGCATCATGCATTATACTCAGACCAATACCGGCTTGCCCTATTCCTAACAAGATGTATAACATAATTACTATCCAAGGACTAGTTATCACTCCAAACCACAAAAAGCCTATTGGTATAAGATAAAAAACGGTAAGAACCGCTGTCTTAAGGAACATAGCCGAGTTGGCCTTTTTACTGATATTATTCTCTTCAAAATAGCCTTCTACTCTTGACTTTAATGTTTGAAAAAACTCTTTATCCTTCTTTCTATCAAATCGAACTGGTTTCATGTAATTCCTTTTAATTAAAAAACAAAAGTAGGAGTATTTACGACTAGTATTATCACAAAAAAAACCTTCTTATGAAGATTCAATACTTAATTTCCTTCAATCCGAACGCCATTATTTATTGAAATTATACATTCTGATTAGTCGCGTTTTAGGTAAGTCTTATTCAAATTAATCAAACTAAAACTCTCTTGTTTAAGGGAAATAATACTTTTACGCACTCTAAACCACAAAAAAATGAAATTCTATTTCACTTGTATTTTAAGCCTTTTTATGCTTAACCTAGTCTCACAAGAAATTCTTACAGATTCTATTTCTGAAGCATTCGTCTTCGAGAACAGAATACAAACGCCTCTTTCTCAAAAAGCTGCGAGTGTAACTGTTTTAACCAAAAAAGAACTACAAGAGCTTCCTGGAGTCACTGTAGCTGATAAATTACATAACGTTAATGGACTCGACTTAAGGTCTAGAGGGCCCCACGGTGTTCAAACTGACATTGGCCTAAGAGGCAGCTCTTTTGACCAAGTGCTCGTTTTAATCAACGGAATAAAGCTAAATGATGCCCAAACAGGTCATCACGTTATGAATCTTCCTATCGACCTAGAAAGTATCGACAGAATAGAGGTTCATTTCGGAAGCGCTTCTAGAGTTTTTGGACAAAACGCCTTCGCTGGAGCCATAAACATCATTACTAAAATCTCTGATGATGATTTCATTAAAGTTAAACGAGGTGCTGGAGATTTCAATCTTCGCTCTGATGGTGTTGTTATTAATGTAGCCACTAAAAACTTCAAACAAAGTATCTCAGGAGAATTCAACTCTTCTGATGGATATAGATCTAATACTGACTATAAGATCATGAATGGCTTATACCAGTCTGAATTGAATCTAAAAGGGCACAAGCTAAATGCTATGCTTGGATACACCTCTAGAAAATTCGGTGCTAATGGGTTTTACGCAAGTGAAGATTACAAAGACCAGTACGAGGAGGTAACGACTATCCTTTCCTCTTTATCGTATTCTCCAAGATTAAGAGACACTGAAAATAACATCGTAATAAGAGGTTACTGGAGAAACAACTTAGATGATTATGTATTCCTTAGAGAAAACCCAAGCTACTTCAATAACATTCACACCAACAATCAATATGGGTTAGAGCTGAACTCGACATTCAAAACTAAATATGGAATTTTAGGCTTGGGAGTAGATGCTCAATTGGTAAAACTAGAAAGCAATAACCTAGGGGAAAGAGAACGAACAGTCGTTACTGGTTTTCTAGAGCATAAATTTCAATTGGTTTCCGGAAAAATAAACATCACTCCTGGAGTCCAAGTTAACCAATTTAGCGATTTTGGAATCAGCTATTTACCTGGAGTTGACGCGGCTTACTTCATATCACCTAAGTCGAAAATATACGCGAGCGTAGGACAGACATTAAGGGTTCCTTCATATACCGACTTATACTACTCAAGCCCTGCAAACGGAAGTAATCCTGACTTAAAACCAGAAACCGCTTTCTCTCAAGAAATAGGATACAGCACAAAACTATCTCCTAAAATAAATTTAGATGTGGCGGTTTTTAACAGAAGCTCTTCGGATCTTATAGATAGAATTAAAGACACCCCTGAATCGGTTTGGATTCCTTACAATATTTCCAAACTAAGAACTTCTGGAGTTAGCTCGAACATAGTATACAATAATCCTCAATCTTCAATTGTCAAACAAGTAAGATTAGGCTATACCTATCTAGATTCCGACATAGAGGTAAATGAGGGCATCACTTCAAGATATGCTTTAGAAAACTTAAAACATCAACTAACAGCGGGAGTTACGCTGAATTACACAAAGAATCTTTCCCATACCATATCATACAGATATGCGGATAGATTAAATCTAGATTCTTATGGTTTATTAGACTCTAGGGTAAACTTTATGCTAAAAGGAAAACTAAACATCTTCGTAGACGTCACCAACATCCTAGCTATAGAGTATAAAGAAACCAATCTGGTAAGAATGCCTGGACGATGGGCTTCTGCTGGAGTTAGCTATAAAATCGGACTCTAGGTTTATAAAGAATTAGTTCACCAGCAATAGGTTTATGCTAAAATTCATCAATTCATTTTGAACCCTTCTTATCTTTACGGGTACTTAAGGAATAGATGAATATAACAACATATTTAAAAGCCACAGTTCTTGGGCTCATTCTAGCAGCTACTTTTAACTCTTCAGCTCAGTCTAATTTAGACGGCATAAAAGGAGATGAGCAGTCTGATGACAATGAAATTCAACTCACTAATGAAAGCCCTCAGGAGCTATTATTAGAGTATGAGATCGAACGAACCAAGAACTTCTCCAATGGCTACAAGTCAACAAACCGAACAACACTAGACAATCTAAATACGATATCTAACAGAGCACAACTATCTCTAGCAGAAACTTATGAGGCTCATTACATTCAGTATAAGCAGAGTGGCTTTACGAGTGCAGGATTAGAGTTTTTAAAGATTGCGGAGCAAAACACTGAGAATAAAGCGGAACTGTATTCCGACTTTATAGCCTGTTCTCATGTGCTTAAAAAAGAGCTGCTATTTGATAAGTACACCTCCAAACTAAGAAACTCCGGGTTTATTACGAATGAGGTTTTGGAATACAATAAAAATGTATTGCGAAGCATAGAAACCGAAGCAAGTTTTATAGTGACCAACGGATGGGAAGACACCTACCCCCTGCTTAGCTTGTTAACACAGGAGAACAAAACAGCTACTCAAGTAATTAACGCAGAATGGATTTTAGATCCTGAATACAGAAAACTTATCGCTGCTAGACTGGGAACTTCTAACCCCAGCTTTAATGACAATCCTTATGACTGGATTCTCACAGTAAGCCAATCTACCTCCTCTGCTATTTACTTCACTCCTACACTTCCCCGCTCCGTTCTCCTTAAAGCACAGGAGTCATTAACACCTATAGGAATTGTTTTTAGCCTCAACCCGATAACGGCTGCGGAGCAGAAAAGACAGTGCATAAATGCTTGGAAAATGTTCTCTAAAGTTGAATTAATCTCTAATTCAGATTTATGTACAAATTACATATTTATTTTTTCAGTCCTAGAGGATTTGCTGGCAAATGATCAATCTGAGAAAGGAACTTTAAATCAAGTCTTGGCATATAAAAAACAGCTCTTGAAAAAATATCCAGCGCTGAAATAATGGCCGTGAAGGATATATATAAGGAGCTTTCTGACGAAGAGCTTATGGACTTAGTGAAAAAATCTGATTCTAATGCTTTTAGCGCTATCTATGATAGGTATGCTAAAATGACTCTTAACTTTTTCTATAAAATGCTATGGAAGGACAGAGAGAAATCAGAAGACTTCGTTCAGGATTTGTTTATGAAAATCGTCAATAAACCGGAGCTGTACAACTCTTCCAGACCATTTAAAACATGGCTTTTTAGCGTAGCCAATAACATGTGCAAGAATGAGTACAGGAAAGCTGAAGTAAGAGTGAGCGCTGCTCCAGAGATATTTGCTAGCGCGATTACCAAAAGCTCAAATACGGGAGATAAAAAGATAGACAAAGATGCTTTCATCGGAGAATTAGATGAAGCGCTGAAAGAGATGGATCAAGTAAAGCGGTCTACCTTTATTATGAGATTCAAGCAGGGCCTAAGTATTAAAGAAATAAGTGAAGTCCTTGAATGCAGTCAAGGAACTGTAAAATCACGAATATTCTACACAATTAAACATCTCAACAAAAAACTAGGACACTTTAAAAACATAGCCTGCTTAACACTTCTCCTCAATACATTAATCTGACAAAATGGATAACGAATTTACATATGACCCAGAAGATTTAGAGAGGCTCTTAAAAGAGAAGTCTTTCAGCGAGCTGCTGCCCGAAGAGAAAGCATTCGTTCTGCAGTTTGTAGAAAACGACCTGGAGTACGATTCTATGAGAGAAACGCTAGAATCGTTAATTGCTGTACCCTCTATGGAAGAAGCTATTTCTCCTAAAGCTGCTACAAAAGAAGCATTGATGGCTGCTTTTAGCGCTAAAACAGTGGAGAATCAAAAAGAAGAAAGAGAAGAAAAGACAGGTTTCTGGGCTTGGTTGTGGAATACGAATAAAACGATTCTTTATAGACCTGGATTTCAATTAGCCTCACTGGCGCTAGTGCTAGTCTCTGTGTTTTACATCGCTACTTTCTCCCCTATTGACAGAACAGCTCAAGTCATCAAAAAAGAACCTTCTCCTAAAGAAAGCACGGCTAACGAGAGTAAAAAAGAAGAGAGGAAAATCACCTTAGAAAGTGTTACTGAAGAAGAAGAAGAAGAAGAAGAAGAAGAAGAAGTGAAAGCTATCGATGTAATCACAGAACCTATAACATTAGTTTCAGAAAAAGACATAGAAGAAAGCACGCTAGATTTAAATGAAGCGCCTGAATTAGATCAGCTAGAGGGCATACTATTGGATGATTCTAAATTTGAGATTGAAGATAAAAAAATCGAGCGGGAAGCAGATGAGATTGAGCAGATTGAGGAAAACAATACAAAATTTAACTATCAAGAAACAGAAAGTTACACAGAAATCATAATAACTGATGTTATCTTAGAAAACATAAATGCAGATAAAACAACTCTAATTTATGACGCAAGGGAAACTACAGGAAACATGGCTTCTACTCCATTAAATAAAACTGAGGTTTCTAGCACTATGTTCTCAAAAAGCAGAAATAGTCTGGCAGCATCCGATGTAAGCTTAAGTGATATAAGTATAAATATTCCTATTAAGGCTTCTAAATATAGCAGCCTTTTAAGTAAACTTTACACCGCTCAATAGTCAGCTCCTTAGGAAATAAAGTTAATTATCTAAAGAGTGCTATGTCAAATTCAGAAAAAAGCACCATCAATTTGAACAACGAGTGCCGCAGTATCTGATAGCTTCCTGACTAGATATTACCAAAGAATTTTTAAGTAAGGTTAGAAAAGACATTACTCTCGAAAAGCAGCACCATACTGCCTTATTTACAAAAACTTCTCTCTTGGTTAATTTTCATGAGATGGCTATTTATTATCAGTCGGTTAAAAACAGATTCTGAATCGTAAAAAGATTTGTATTCAATTTGTGTAGTTTTAGAATAGGAGTCAGCTAAAACAGTGCACTTTCCTCAGCTTTTTAACCTAACATAATAGAAGCTCTCTGCGCTTTGACTTATCTTTGACTTTGGTTAATTTTCATATCACACATGCACCCTTTTAAAGAATGGCTTTCTGGATTCGTTTCATTAAAATATCTCCCGAGATTTTTTAGCTTAATATATAAAGTAAGCCCGAAATTATTTATTTCTAACATTACCTTAAGACTAATCAAGTCGGTATTCCCGATAGCTCTTCTCTGGTTAGGAAAAGAAATTATAGATGAAATAATTCTTCATACAAACACAGAGAACCTAGAATTCAATAGGCTCTACACCCTGATAGCTATAGAATTAGCTTTGGTAGTTTTCAATGATATTATTAGCAGAGTGATTCTATTAACAGACGGTCTTTTGGGAGCACTATATGGAAATGCTTCATCTGTAGAGCTGATCCAAAAAACGGCTCGTGTAGAAATATCCGACTTGGAAGATTCTGAGTTTTATGATAAATTAGAGCGAGCTCGAAGACAAACTACTAGCAGAGTTTCATTAATGTCAGCTGTGCTATCTCAAGGTCAAGATTTGATCACTATCATCTCTTTAGTTTCAGCTTTGGTCTACTTCTACCCTATTCTTATTCTACTCCTCGCTATCTCTATAATCCCTACTTTCATAAATGAGCTAAAGTTCAGTAAATCGGATTACGCGTTGCAACGCTCCTGGACACCAGAAAGAAGAGAACTCGACTACATGAGGATGATAGGTGCTAGTGACGTCACCGCGAAGGAAGTAAAGCTGTTCGGACTAGCCGACTTCATAAGTGAGAGTTTCACCAAAATAGCCGATAAGTTTTATTCACAGCAGAAGAAACTCAATATCAAAAGAACCATCTTCGGAAGCGCGTTTCACATTCTCAGTGATTTGGCTTATTACGGAGCTTATGTATTTATAGCATTAAAAGCTTCGGTGTCATTAGTGACCATTGGTGGATTGACTTTCTTGGCTGGTTCATTTAGCAGATTAAGAAGTAACCTGCAGACTATATTTCTGCGATTCACACAGATTAACGAGAGCGCGATGTACCTCCAAGACTATTTTGAATTTATAGATATGGAGTTCAAAAACGACATCGGTTTTGAACAAAAAGAACTCCCTCCTGAGGTTAAAGAAGGCTTTGAATTCAAGAACGTTTCTTTTAATTACCCAAACAGTGAACATTCTGTTTTCGAAGATGTTTCTTTTAAACTTCTCAAAGGTGAAAAACTGGCACTAGTTGGAGAAAATGGCTCAGGTAAAACCACGCTTATCAAACTACTGCTACGCTTTTATGAGCCTACAGCGGGCGCTATACTAATGGATGGTGTGGATGTAAGGCATTACGACAAGGAGGCTTATCAAAAATTCTTTGGAGCTATTTTTCAAGATTTCGTGAAATACTACCTCACTGCTCGAGTAAACATCGCTGTTGGGAAAATAACTGATTTAGATAATAAAGAAAAAATCAAGGATTCTGCCGTACGGAGTTTAGCACACGAAGTGATAAATGCGCTACCAAAAGGTTACGATCAAGAGCTTGGCAGAAGATTCAAGAAAGGAGCAGAATTATCAGGCGGTCAGTGGCAAAAAGTGGCAATAGCCAGAGCGTATATGTCGGATGCGCAAGTGCTCATACTGGACGAACCCACATCTGCCTTAGATGCTAGAGCAGAATATGAGGTTTTTCAGCGGTTCATTGGACTTACAGAAGGGAAAACAAGCATCATTATTTCTCATAGATTTTCAACTGTAAGAATGGCAGATCGGATAATGGTTTTAAAAGATGGAAAAATCTTAGAAATGGGCACTCATGAAGAGCTGTTAGCTAATGAAACCTTATACGCAGAGCTCTTTAATCTGCAGGCAGAAGGGTATGCTTAGTTACTGTTCTGCAGAAGCTGTAATAGAAGAATATCATGATTCTTTAGGCTGCCAGCTTCAGGTTAGTTTGAAGCTTTAGAGAATACCACAAGTCTTAAAAATCCCTACCTCCCAATCCTACCAGCCAAGGCTAAAACTTGAAGTTCTGCGTTCTTTGCGTTAATCTCGCTTTGGCTCAACTGGATTTTAGCGTTTAGCAGATTCAACTGTGCTTGTCTGAATTCTACAGAACCAACTTGTCCGATTCTGTATGCTTCTTCGCTCCTTTCGAAATTACGCTGGGCTGTGCCCACATTATCACTTTGAGAGTTTAGAATAAACAAGCTAACGGTATATGCGTCAAAAGCATTGAGTAAATTGAATACTACCTGCTGCTTCGTATTTTCCTGTTGAACCAATAAGCTTTCTAAGTTCAGCTGGGCATTTTGAACTCTTGTCTTATTCTGACCTGAGAATATGCTCCAGTTCAATATAAGACCTGCATTCGGACCAGTAGTGGCACTTCCTACTACAAAAGCTCCATTAGGATCACTGCTTCCTCTGTAATCATAACCTAGGTTAGCCGTAACACTTGGCATCAAGCCCGCTTTAGCACTTCCTAAAGCATACTCTTGACTTAGCATGTTTTTCTCAATTGTCGCTAGTTGTACATTTTTTTCTTGAGCTGAGGCTAGCATTTGCTCTTTGTCTAGTGTTTTATTGATACTAATATCATTCGATACCTCAAACGTCTCACTGATTTCTGACGCCATAATTAAGTTCAGATTTCTTACTGAATTAGACAATTGCTGCTGGGAGTTCACCAAGTTGATACTATCCGTATTCAAATCCACTCGCGCATTTAGTATGTCCAACTGAGTTCCTTGACCATACTCATACGCATACTCCGCTCTAGTGAGTCTATCCACTGAAATAGAAATAGCATCTTTCAGGCTACCCACAGTGGCTTGAAGTCCACTAGCCTCATAATACACACGGCTCAATTCGACTATGGTGTTCTCCACCAACTGCTGCACTTGAAGCGCAGAAAGCTGCTGTAATTGTTGATTCTGCTTGTACGCATACTTTCTTCCCTGTCCATCCCAGAGCGTATAATTCAAGTCTAGTCCTGCACCGTAATTGTATGCAGAATTGGGGTCAAAATTATTTTCTCCCTGAACCGTTTCAAAAGAACCACTGTTATAAGTCCATCCATAATTCCCATTGGCAGAAAGTGTCGGCAGATAACCATTGTTCAGCTTCTCTGCATTGTTTTCAGCCACAGCCACATTGATTTTGGCGACTTTTATGTCGTAATTATTCTCAAGTGTTTTGGCCAATGCTTGCTCGAAAGTTAGCATACTAGAACTCTCAGTATAATCAACTTCTGACTGTGCTTGCGTTTTTATAAGCGTTGCAATGCCTATGCAAACCAATATTATTTTTAATCTCATTTTCATGATTCTAAATCGTTACTAGATACTCCTTTTTCTGACTCTATTTCTTCTATCGCTCTCCGAACTTGCTCCTTAGTAGATAAGGTTCCTTCCAAAGCTTCCTGCTCAGACTTTATTTCTTTTATGGCTCTTTCCACATTCTCTTTAGTCGGTCTTTTTCCTTCCCAAAGCCAAGTTCCATATACTTTTATAGTGTTACTCGTGGAAAGCAACATAGGCAGCATCACCAAGGTTAACACAGTGGCTATACTAATCCCATACGCTATAGAAATGGCCATAGGGATAAGGAATTGTGCTTGAAGACTGGGTTCGAAAATCAGCGGTGCTAGTCCAGCTACTGTAGTTATAGATGTTAAAAAGATGGCCCTAAACCTAGAAGAACCGGCTTCCAAAATAGCGGCATCATAGGTCATTCCTTCTTTGAGGTAGCCATTGAATTTACTAATGAAGACCAGACCATCGTTGACGACTATTCCCACCAGCGCTATAATTCCTAAAAGTGATAAGATGTTCACTGGGAAATCATGAACCCAATGGCCCCAAGCCACACCAATTAAACAGAATGGAATCATTATGAGCAGTAATAGCGGCTGGCTGTAAGATCTAAATGTAAAGGCTATTACTATGTAAATAAGTAGAATAATAATAGGAAAAACAGCTGCAGCAGATTCCTGCACTTTGCTAGCCTCTCGGTTCTGGCCTTCGAAAAGGGCGGATAAACTCGGGTAACGCTCCTGCATTCCTGGGATAACATTTTCTTTAATGTCTGTGACTATATCTGAAGCACTTTCCTTGGGGTCGATTAAATCGGCATCTATTCTGATTTCACGTTTTCCGTCCAAGTGATTGATAGATATTTCTCCACGTTCTATTTCATAAGAAGCTAATTCTTTTAACGGAACGCGCTCCCCTTTGGGCGTTACTATACGCATATTATCCAAATCACTAATTGAAGATCTGCCCTCTCTATCATATCTAGCCCACACTATGATTTCATCTTCACCCCGCTGAAAACGCTGCACCTGAAGTCCGTTAAAACCAGCTCTTACCTGAGAAATCATCTCGTTTAATGTCAAGCCTAAAGCATAGGCTTTGTCATTCATCTGAAGTCTAATTTCCTTAATTCCTTCAGGATCGTTGTCCCCGATGTCTCTTAGTTTGGAATTGTTATTCAGAACTTCTTTCAATTCTTTTTTAGCTGCTTTAAGCTCCTCTATATTATAACTGAGTAGCGATACAGAAACAGGCTTGCCTCCGAAATTAGTGCCTCCATCAAAAGTCACACTTTCAGCACTCGGGAAAGAACCAGCTTTTTCGAATATTGCGGCAGAAACATCAGATGCAGCAAGCTCACCGCGCTCTTCTCCTGGAAGCAGATTTATTGTAAGAGAAGCATTGGCTGTGCCAGGACCTACATTCTTAATAATGTTTTCTATTACCGATTTACCATCTTCTCGCTGAGCTGTGAATTCTTCACCCACTTCTATAGCTAGAGATTCTATGTAACTAACGATAGAATCTGTCTCCTGAGGATTTACTCCTTGAGGCATTTTCACATTTACCTGAACCCTATCACTAGCGATGGCAGGGAAGAATGTAGCTTTTATAATTCCACCACTGATTCCTCCTATAGTTATAGCGAAAAGGAATATCAAAACACCAAATGAAATAGGCTTATAGGCCAATGCCTTTTTCAGAACTGGCATGTAAATTTTATCGCGCATACCATTCATAAATCGGTCTCCCCATTCATTGAACTTGTATGTCTTTTGGTCTTTGGTAAGTACTTTAGAATGGGCTATGTGAGCTGGCAGAATCACGAAGGCTTCTATCAGAGAAAAACTCAATGTGAGAATAACCACAATGGTTACTTCACCGAAGAACTCTCCCACACGGCCATCTAAAAAGAAGAATGTGCTAAAAGCTATTAGTGTAGTAAGAATAGCAGATGTAATGGCTGGGAGCACCTCCATAGTTCCATCTATGGCTGCCTGAACTCTACCTTTTCCTTTTTCATAATGATGGAAAATATTCTCTGCTATGACTATTCCATCATCTACCAGAATACCAATTACGATTATCATTCCGAATAGAGAAAGCACGTTAATAGTTACATCGAAATAACTGACCATCATAAACATTCCCATAAACGATATAGGCAACCCAAATGCTACCCAAAGAGCCAGCCTAGGTCTTAAAAATAGAGAAAGAAAGAACAAGACCAAGAGGATTCCTATAATACCATTTTCTGTGAGAAGCTTCGTACGCTCTATGATCGTAATACTTCTATTGGCTGTTACTTCTAATTGAATATTTTGGTAACGCTCGTTGAACTCCTCAGCATAAGCCAGCGAATTATTGGCTGCATCTACCAGGTCTTCACTATTGGTAGTTTTTACACTTACTGAAATGGATGTTTTTCCATCAAAGTAAGCTCTGTCTGGTGTTTCAGACCAAGTATCTTCTACATTGGCAATAGCTCCTAGTCTAATCTTAGTTCCGTCTGCTAGAGCTTTAACCACTATGTTTTCTAACTCTTGAGCATAATAAGAGCGGTTCTTCACTCGAATGAGGTAATCCTCCTGAACCGTTTTAACAGTTCCTCCTGTGACTAAAATGTTAGACGCTGAAACAGCTCTGGCTATATCCTTAAAAGACAAATCATAAGACCTGAGTACTTCGTCTTTTAGAGAAATGCTAATTTCCTCATCTGGAAAACCGGAAAGCTCCACTTGAGAAATTCCATTTATAGCCCTAAGTTCTGTTTCTACTTGCCTGGCAATGGTTTTTAAAGTCTTCAAATCCACATTCTCTCCGGTCACAGCCATAGAAATAGCTTCAGAAAGGGTTTCTTGTTTTGCTACTACTGGCGGTTCCATTTCTGCTGGAAATGAGGGGACTTTATCTACTGCGTTTTTTACATCTGCCAGAAGCACATCTATATCGTAGCCTTTTTCAGCTTCTACACTAATGGATGCCGAATTCTCTTTAGAAGAAGATGTGAACCGGTCTATTCCTACTAATCCTCTTAGATTGTTTTCAATCTTGAGCACCACTCCTTCTTCCATTTCTGCTGGAGAAGCCCCAGGGTAGACGATCGTAATCTGAATATTCTTAGAATCCTGAAGTGGAAAGAAGCTCGAACGCATGCTGAACATGCCTACTACTCCTAATACTATAAACCCTAAAATGAGGACATTTACAGCTACAGGATACTTGATGAAATGTGTAATAATCTTTCTCACTTGCTTTCAGTTTCTTGGTAAATACTCACTTTCATACCCGCGAATGCTCCAGGGGGAATCTTCGTTAGCAATTCATCTCCATTTTCCAATCCAGAAATAACGGCAGTGTTCTGCGCTTGGTGTTTGACTAAAATTGGTTTTTCTATCAGCATAGAGTCACGTACTATAAATACTTTGTTATCATCAAACAACACCGAGCGCGAAACTTCCAAAGCACTCTCAACAGCATTGGCTTGAATCTTAGCATGCATAAACATTCCGTCTTTTAGCTTCTCAGAATTTACTTTAACAAATACAGCACTCAGTTGACTTTCTGTATTTACTGTTCTGTTCATTCTAGAAATAGTTCCATCCCACGTTTTATCGAAGAATTTATCTATCGAGAGTTTAACCTTCTGCCCTTTCTCTAGCTTATCAGTTATGGCTGCACTTACTGCTATTTCTAACTCATAGTTATTAGGCCTAATAAATACACCTAGCTTCTGACCAGGCCTAATCACTGTTCCGGGGTCTACATTGGACTCTACTAGAATCCCATTATAGGGTGCTGTAATGCTGAATTTAGCAAGGTTAATTTCAGCATTTTTGATGTTGTAATATTCACTGTAAATACTTCTACCAGTAAGAAAAAGTTTTAGCTGCTCAGAAGAAACAACGGGCAACTCAGCAAGTGCCTTTTCCACATTCATATTAGTCAAATACGTATTCCACCCTGAGAACTGGTCGTTATAATCCAACCTCATATCAGCCATAACAGAAGTCAACAAACGCTGAAAAGAACTTCGCTGCGCCACTAATTGCGCCTGAATATCATTTGCCTTAACGGCTATAAGAGTTTGACCTGCACTAAAACTGACACCCTCTTTAAACTTCCCGCCATCTGGAAGCATCATTCCTTGTACTTCACTGTAAAGCTCTAGTTTTTCTACAGCTTCTAATACTCCCGAAGACTCTATAAACACAGGAACCTCAGAAAGCACCACTTTTTCTGTAAACACGGTAGTGATTTTATCTACCGATATAGACTTGAACTGTTCTTTAGAGGCACTCATCATTTTACACGTCTGCACACTTGCAATTACTATTACGATTCCTACTGCCGATATTATTACTTTTCTCATTTTATTTATTATCAAATAATGTCAATTCTTTACTGATGTTGTTTTGAAAATGCCCCATCACTCTCTTGACGGTTTCCAAATCTTCTTGAGATACCCTATCTTGAATTTTATCAAAAGCCTCTACCAGAATAGGCAGCGCTTGCTCTAGTGTTTCTTCTCCTTTTTTAGTGAGGTAAACCTGAAACTGCCTAGCGTCTATCTCGTCCTTTTGTCTTTTTACTAGTCCTTTACTTATCATCCCTTTTAGTAGTCTAGAAAGAGAGCTTTTATCTCTTTCGGTAACTATGGACAAATCAGACTGGGCGTGCATCCCATTACTTATTAGCCTTAGAATTATAACCTGGTTCTTTTTCAGTTCCATGTTATGCTGCTGGAAAACGAGATTAACCAAAACATCTACAAGCTTCATGGTTTTTCCTAACCATGGAACTATAAATGCGTCCATTTTTTTATCAAGAGGAATTAATTCCATTTTGCAAATGTAGCATTTAGTTGCATTCGCAACTAAATTTAACAAGTTTTAGAATTGAAGAATATAGTGTTGTGCTATTTCGATTGGATATGAATAACTTCGTCTTTGAATTATGAAACTCACTAACAAGCATATCTTCATCCTCATCTTAATCACAGGAGCCGTTCTGCGGTTTTGGGATTACTCATCTATCACATTCACACATGATGAATTCAGTGCATTTTTCAGAACTGGATTTACAGATTTCGGTGAGCTAGTAGAAAAAGGCCTCAAAAAAGACACCCATCCACCCGGAGTTCAACTATTCATGAACTACTGGCGTCTGTTTTTCGGAGATTCCCCTTGGATCATCAAGTTCCCTTTCACGCTCATGGGCCTTGGAGCCGTTTACATTTTATGGAAGCTAGGTAGACTCTGGTATAATGAAACAGTAGCATTGATTTCTACAAGTTTCATGGCTTCTCTGCAGTTCACCATTATGTACAGCCAACTAGCTAGACCGTATATAAGCGGATTATTCCTTACTCTTTTGATGGCTTGGTACTGGTCTAAACTAGTTAAGAAACCTGAAGAAGGATTCTGGAAAAACGGAATTCTATTTGTTTTAGCGGGAGCTTTATCGGCATACAATCACCACTTCAGCTTGCTGTTTTCGGCTATCATAGGAATTAGTGGCCTGTTTTTTATTCCTAAAAAAATATGGTGGAAATACGCATTACTAGGCTTAGGTATTTTCGCTCTTTACATTCCTAATCTAAGCCTATTTTTCACACAACTAGAAATGGGTGGTGTGGGCACTTGGCTGGGCGCACCAGAGAATGATTTTCTTTGGATGTTTATCCGTTATATCTTTCACTTTTCATGGGTTCTTCTTGGCGTAGCAATAGCGCTTATTATAGCTGGAGTATTCAAGAAAAACAAATCCTTCACATGGAAGAAGTTCACCCTATTTATGGCCTGGTTTATGATTCCATTTCTCATAGGATTTTTCTACTCTAGGTATAAAAATCCAGTGATTCAATATTCAGTTCTTCTATTTAGTTTCCCTTATTTGTTCTTTATCCTTTTTGGTCATCTTAAAGAACTTAAACCAAAAGTAAATCTACTCATATCAGTGTCAATTATCACTTTAAGTTTTTTCACTTTACTGTCTAACAGACAACACTATAAAATACTTTACAACTCGCCATACCGCGCGATCATCAAAGATCAAAACAAGGCAGTACTTGAAAATAAATCCACACTAAGAATCATAGATACCTATCCTAAAATGAATCATTATTACAATGAACATTTAGATGTAGACACCAATTACACCTGGGCCCAAAACTTCAGTTCTGAATTGGAGTTCAAACAGTATCTATCGGAGAATTCAAGACAATACGACCAATTGTTTTTTGGCGCATATTCTATGACAAACAACCTTTATATTCCTATCATAAAGGAGTATTATCCTACCCTAGAATACGTGACTAATTATGAAGGTGGTTCTTCTTGTGTGTTTAGTAAGATTGGAAGTCCAGAACCAAGTAAAAACTTACTCCTTGAGCAACATGTAGCAAAAGCGCTAACAAATGGTAAATCACTCTGGGCTAATCCTGAAGTGTTCTCTACAGAATACTCAGGAAGCTATTCTATCAAGCTAGATTCCTTGACATTAAACCAAAACGACTTTATAGACATCAGCACTAAAATCAAGCTTACATCAGATGAAAGTGAAGTGCTCCTAGTCTCTGATATTTCTAAGGATGGAGAAGTGATTCACTGGTCAGCTACTAACGTGAAACGATTTGAAACAGAACGTCAAGAATGGTTTTTAGCTCATCACACCTTACCATTATCAGTATTGAATTTAGATTTAGAAGGAGCGGTACTAAAGACATACATCTACAACAAATCCGAAAGCGAAGTCTTTTATGACAGCTATTCTCTGGAAATCCGTGATGGCAATCCTTACCTGTTTGGGCTTTATGAAGAGATTTTAGATTAGGTCATTGATTCATTAATCCTTTAGGCTTATTTTTTTACTAATTTTCATCCATGAAACTTATCTTCTCAATTATTCTTTTTCTGGTTACCACTGTTTCCTATAGTCAAAGCAGCTATAATCATGTAAAGCATTACGCCAACAACACTTCCAATACTCCACTCTCAGACATTTCAGATAGCTACATACTCGCAGATGATGTACTGTTCAGGCAAGGCCCTGGTAGTGACTTTGACGTAGTTCGGAAACTCAGTATCTCTTCTAGTATTAAACTCATAAGCGAAGACACTACCACCACTATCATTAATGGAATCAAGAGCAACTGGTACAGAGCGGCTTTGCCAGATAAAACCACTGGTTACGTCTGGGGAGGATTAGTGGCACAAAATCAATTTGGAAGTTCCCAGCCAGGAGGCGTGAAATTTCTTTTAGGATTAGAGAAGTTGGTTACAGAACCTACCACAAATGAACATGGGCAGACCTATGATGATATAGTATTCTACACTCAAATTAGAGCAGTGAAAGACGGAAAAGAAATAGCCAAACATTCTGTTAAGAATAGCCATCACACCTTTGATATATCTTCCATGGAGTCTTATGGATACGGAACTGTTAACCTAGGCCAATGCGGTGTAGAGCACGTACGTGATATCATTAGACTTCACGTGCCCTGCAGAGGAGGATGCGGCTGTTCTACTGGAGATGTATTCATCGCTTGGAATGGAACCGCCTTTCATTTTATGGCAGAGGCTTGGGGCACAGCAGATGCGCAGTATAGCGAAGGGAGCAGTATTGTTTTCCCGAATGCTATGGGCGGAGAAGATGGGTTTATCATTAAACTCATTAACCGCATTATCTGGGATGAATCAGAAGAAGGAACCGAGCCCAAAGACCTCAGAGAGGAGTTTATGGAATACTACATTTGGGATGGAAAAAAACTACAAAAGACTGCCCGAATAACTGAGTCTATTATTACCGAAATAGAAGATTAATAATCACATGAAACAACTTGTTTCTTTATTACTTATCTGCTTTGCTACTAACCATTGCAACGCGCAAACCGACTACTTCCCTCCTACAAACTCTGACGACTGGGAGACACTGCCTATAGACAGTCTAAACTGGTGCCAGGACAAAGTAGATGCTATGGTGGATTTCGTTGGAGATAACAATAGCAAGGCATTTATCATCCTCAAAGATGGCAAAATAGTGGTGGAAGAATATTATGGGACTTTTACTCAGGACAGCTCTTGGTACTGGGCTTCTGCTGGCAAAACACTTACCGCTTTTCTTGTAGGACTAGCTCAAGACCAAGGATTTTTAAACATCGATAATCCTAGCTCAGATTACCTAGGAGAAGGCTGGACCAGCCTTACTCCTCAGCAGGAAGAAGAAATAACTGTGAGGAACCAACTTACTATGACCTCAGGATTAGATTACACAGGAGAGCAATACTGTACAGACCCTGAATGCCTTACTTATCTAAATGCACCTGGAGAAAGCTGGTATTATCACAATGCGCCTTATACCCTCCTCGATGGTGTACTGGAAAATGCCACAGGTAGCAACTTAAATCTCTATGTTTTTAATCAGCTAACTTCTCTTACTGGTGTATCTGGAGCTTATTTCTCACCCGATTATAACAATGTGTTTTTCTCTAAGCCAAGAAGCATGGCCAGATTTGGACACTTACTCTTGAACGAAGGAGTCTGGGATGGACTTACCATACTTAATGACAATGACTACTTTCAATCAATGACCACACCGTCACAGGAGTTGAATGAAGCTTATGGCTACCTCACTTGGCTGAACAGTGGAGACACTTTTATGATTCCTTCTACAGAGTTCATTTTCCCTGGAAACATCATGCCCAATGCTCCTGCAGAAGTATATTCTGCTCAAGGTAAAAATGGACAAATTCTAAATGTAGTTCCTAGCCAGGGTCTAGTAGTAGTTCGGATGGGGGATTTAGCGGCTGAAGATGGGCTGATTTCAATTATGTTTAATAACTCGATATGGGAATACATTAATGATTTAGAATGTGACCCAATGTCTGTGCAAGAAATTTCTACAGATCAAATTACTATATACCCTAATCCAACTAGCAGCATAGTGAATATAGAAACTGCGTTCGATTCTGAATTTTCAGTGGCTATTATGGATAGAACGGGGAGATTAGCACTAGAAGTTAAAAACCAATATGAACTTGATGTCAGCGGCTTATCAGCAGGTATTTACGCGCTGCAAATCACATCTGGAACGGAAGTGTATTCTCATAAACTTGTCGTAGAGTAACTGGGAGTTGAAAATTAACGGTCATTCCTTTCAGGTGTTCACCGCTTGGCAGTGCAGTAATGGTAGCTTTCTTTTTTAAGATTGAATTATATTCGCTTTATGAGTTTTAAAAAGGAATTATTTACTTCCGTTGTTTTTGGTTTAGTGATAAACTTAATGGCTGTCTGCCAAAGTCCTCATAGCTCAATAAATGAACTGACACCCTCAGAGTCTCATTTAAGGTTCATAAGAACAGGCAGAATGCCAACAGAACTAGTGATAGGAACTAACCTAGCTCCTATTAGCATGGGTGAATATTCTGTTCAGTTAGAAACCTATAGAACCAGAAGATTCGGATATAGTTTATCTGCTGGCATAGCTCCAGAACCTACCAAAGGAACTCTTCTAAAACCAGACCGCTTAGGGTTTTATGACATAGGAAAGGGGTACTTCTTAACTGCCGGAGCAGACTATCTTTTTATTAAAAACAATGCAGACAAGAAGTACAAACGGCTGATTTTGGAGCCGTTCATCGGGCTCAGAGTAATTTACTCCACAATCACAGAACAAAAAACTCAAGAAAGCCAAAACTCGCTGGCTTCTGTTATTTTATTTGAAGACTATACTTCTGGAAATATTGGAGCTGCTTTTAGTGCAGGCAGTGTTATAAATTTCTCGAAAGTGATTTCATTTAAAGCAGGACTTCAAGTAGGTGTAGATGTTATTTCTAACAGGCTCTACTCCTATGGGTACACTCCAGGAATGGGGCTAGACTGGGGAGATTTTAAAACTCAGCTTCTAGCTACTCTCAGATGCAGAATAGCTAAAGGAGAAAGAGTGGTGGACATGACAAGAAGAAATTAGCAATTAATCGTATTTAAGAATCAGGTCTGGCTTAACCTGCTTTAATTTTTCTATAAAACTGCTGTTGGAATCTGGTGAAATATACACTTCGTTATACTGGTCGTATCGTATGATTAATCCATTCATAGCTGTGGCTACTCTCAAGCCTGTCCACATCGATTTACCTACTTGAATTTCTCTAATGCTTTGGATCTCTACTTTTCCTTTAAATGGCCCTGCTTTATAATAAATATAATCTTCATCTACGCTATATCTCGTGCTTAGCAGCACAGACAGCAACAGCCAACTCACTAAGCCTGTGACCGTGGCTATAGCGACTACACTCCCAAAACGTTCTCCGTCATTCATCACTGCTCCTGTGACTAAGGCCGCACAAAGCGCTATGGTTCCGAATATAACGGTGAGAAATAACCAGTCTTTTCTGCTCTTAAATTTCATGAATCAAATGTATTGTTTTAAGGCTAAACAATGTTTTGGGGCAACGTGGTTTCGTTCTTTAACTCGGTAAGCACGAAGGAACTCTGCACCTTATCTATATTGGAGAGTTTAGTGAGCTTTTTAGTTATGAACTCCTGGTAATCAGCCATGTCTCTAACCAGCACCTTTAGCAGGTAATCAAATGTGCCCGTAAGGTGGTAACATTCTACCACTTCTGTAAGCTCATTTACCTCTCGCTGAAAATCCTCTAGATACTCAGCCCTATGTCCCTTTAGAGTGAGCGTGCAGAAAGCCATTAAATTAAGACCTATGGCATCTCTATTTATCTTGGCCATATAGCCAGTGATTACTCCTTTTTTTTCTAGTCTCTTAATTCTATCAAAAACTGGCGTATTCGATAAATTCAACTGATCTGCCAGCTCCTTAATGGTGGATTTGGCATTTTTTTGAAGTAGCTTGATAATCTTCAAGTCTGTTTCGTCTAAATTTTTTAACATCTTCTCAGAGTTTTATTCTTTTAGTTATGCGTTGCAACGCTAAAAATAGAATTATAATCCACAAAAATGAAAGAATGACGAATATTTTACCTAATTATAAATAGCGAACAGTAAATACCACTACTTAGGAATAGTTTTGCGGTAGAATATCCTAATCCAAATAACTGTAACATGAAAAATACTAAGTTTTCCCCTGAGAGTTTAATGATGTCTTATGGCTACAAGCCAGAATTATCTCAGGGTGCTATTAAGCCCCCAGTATTTCAGACTTCTACTTTTGTTTTTAAAACAGCTGAGGAAGGAAAAGCATTTTTCGAGATAGCTTATGGTATACGCAGTAAAGAGGAAGAGGAAGAACTAGGATTAATCTATAGCAGAATAAACAATCCTAATCTAGAAATTCTAGAAAACAGACTTTGCTTATGGGATAAAGCAGATGATTGTGCGGTATTTGAAAGTGGTATGTCTGCGATTAGCACAGTACTTTTAGAATTCCTAAAGCCTGGTGATTTACTTTTATTTAGTTCTCCTGTGTATGGTGGGACAGATCACTTTATAAATCATTTCCTTCCTAAAATAGGTGTACACGCAGTAGGCTTTACTCCTAACCAGTCCAAAGAAGAAATTATACAGCTCATAGAAGACACTGGCAAAGCAGATAAGCTAGCTATGGTTTACATAGAAACTCCTGCCAACCCTACGAATGACCTCATAGATATAAGTGAATGTAAAGAAATAGCTGACCATTTCTCTACGGAAGAAAAGCAAGTGTATTTGACTACAGACAATACTTACATGGGGCCTATATGGAGTCATCCATTGGATTTGGGGGCTGATTTAGTGCTGTATTCTGCTACTAAATACATAGGAGGACATAGTGACCTTATAGCTGGTGCAGTTCTGGGAAATGCGGAGCTTATGCAGCGTGTAAAAGTGCTGAGAACCTTCTTAGGGAATATGGCTTCGCCTAACACCTGTTGGCTGTTAACTAGAAGTTTGGAAACATTAAAGGTGAGAATGGATCAGCAAGCCAAGAATGCTGAGGCTGTAGCAGATTTCTTGAATAGCCATGAGCTAGTAAACAAAGTATCTTACTTAGGCCTTATTCCAGAAGGGACAGAAGAATACGATTTATATAAAAAGCAGTACTCCTCTCCTGGCGCTATGATTTCATTCTACATTAAAGGCGGAGAAAAAGAAGCATTCACATTCCTTAATAATCTGGAGTTATTTCAACTAGCAGTGAGCTTAGGAAGTACAGAAAGTTTAGCTCAGCACCCAGCTAGCATGACTCACATAGGCTTAGATCCAGAACACAAAGAAAATATAGGCATTACCGACCAGTTGGTTAGACTTTCTATAGGAGTAGAAAATTCAGATGACTTGATTAGTGATATTTCTAGCGCTTTTAGTGCAGTTAAGTCTGAGACGAACGTTGCTTTAAACTAAGTTTTTAAAAGAGGTAAAAGCAAAACCTATAACTACTCTATGACTATTCTGTTTCTCAACACTTGATCAGCAGCAGACAGTTCTAGGAAATATAGTCCCTCAGCCAAGCTAGATACATCTATAAGAAGATTAGAAACGGACCGCTTCTCAAAAACGAGCTTACTAGATGTAATCATATAGCTTGATAACTGTCTCAAAACCATAATGAACCGCGGCCCTACCGCGCCTCATTAGTGCTTAAATGTTAGCAAATGTTTTTTCTGTAAATAAATTAAAAGACTTTCAATTAAAGAAATTACACAAATAAATATTGATAAATCACGTCTTAATTTTACATCATCACCATCATACTCTCCATAATAAAATCCGTCTGTAGAATAATATAATAGTGTAAACCCTCCTAATGCTACAAAGAACTTACATATAATGAATAGATTAAAAGAATTCTTTTGAATAGAAAAGAGGCTAATAAGTATCATTAAAGAATTTGGGACGATGAATATACCAAGAACTGCTGATCCTGACCCCCAAGTAGTGGAAGAGGAACTCAAAAAAGATAATCCAAAGACCAGGTATAGTGAAAATATTATAGTCATAATACCAATAAATGCTTGATGTTGAATTCCTTTAATTTTTAAAAAACACACTATCATTATTCCTACAGGGATAATTAGGTTTATTGGGAAAACGCTTATCTGAAAAGGATAAAACTCGAAAGAAATCAGACTGGTAAGTACTAAGAATAAAAGTGACAGTCTCCAAAGAATATTTTTTAATAGTGGTTTAAAAAATGAAAAAAAGAATAAAATCAAACTTACTATAGATGCAATTAACGGTCCAGAATCAATAATAATATTAAGGTATCCTAATTTCATTTTAAATATTTGCTAACGTACGAATATACGCTATAGCGTTTATCCGCACTATATATTCTGTGCCTAATTTAGGAATAAAAACCAATCAATCAGTTGAATATCTATAGAGTAAATGAATTTAAGCGATTGCAAGAATTTGCATCTCGCTTATAAATTCTCTAGCTCATTTAATACTGCTTGCTCCTCTTCTTCTGTGTTCCATACTTCTGATGTCTCTGGTCTATCCATTACGCGTTTCATGATAGCGTCTTGGAGTTCACAGAATGCGTATCGCAACTATATCCATTAGGATATCTTTTATTCGAACCCAGATACGGCATTCTCGATGCTCTAGTGGTTATCACTTAGCCCTAACTTAATCTGAGTACTCGATCGCGTAGCCCGTTTATCACGTCTTTCTGTCTGCTAGCAGTCTCTGTAGGTTACTTGTGACACAGAGCACCTCTCTGTTAAGATTGGCTTTGACTCCGAGTTTACTGCAGTAGGCTATACTTCCCTTACTGACCCATTACGCGTCATAGGCACGATGCTGCAGTCGATGTAGAGGACAATAGGTTTCATCCAGGGCGCGCTCCAGACATCCTAGCACTTCCTTACTGGATAATCATGCCATGCGACATCCACCTTGCTTACTACACGCTTGACCATCAAGCCTCTTTGAATACTGCTCCAATCTGCTCGCTGATTCGTTGAGCAGCACGCGATAGAAGTTACCTTAACGGGTCCGAGGCACGCTTACACATGCATCGGAAATTAACCTCCGAGTTCAGGTTGTGGAGCGATACTCCGTCCTCTAACTGCGGGATGGTTCATGCTGTTTTTAATCGGGAAAGAGTTGAAAATAAAAATAAAAATAAAAATAAAATACCCTTTGTGCAGACTTAAGCAGTACATTTGCCTATTAAGAGCTTTATTATAATCATGAATAGATTTTTAAAATAGCTCGAAGACATAATACCTACCTATCCAAACCATCTCTCCCATGAAAAAGATTCCTTCTTTTTTTGCGAAAACTTTTGATTTAGAAAAAAACTTAAACTTTTTACTAATGCTCCTATTTCTTTTTGGAGCTAGTATCTCAGCAAATGCGCATGCTGTTCAAACGGCTTGGTGTTTTGCTCCTAATGGCGATGATGTTAGAATTTACATTGAGCATTGGCATGGCCCCGGTCAAGATGTTGATTGTGGCGTAGGTGCTACAATTAACATAAATGAAGGCGCTGCAACGGTATACAACAATAAATTATCCTTACTAACCAAAATTAATTATTATGAATAAAACTACTTTTTTAAAAAGTGCCCTATTTACAATGGCACTGTTTTTTACGATGCTCACCTCTGTATTCAGTCAAGAGGTAATTGATCCATCGGTTAAATCTGCTAATTATGATGTGATCAAATCTAATTTAGCAAAAACCATGTCAATCAATACATTAACAGGTAAACAGAAGGTAATACCGCAAAACAAGGTGTTATTAAACAAAGTTTCATCAATTATTGGAAATGACAAATCACTAATAGAAAATAGCGGCTGCGAGAGTAATCCGTTTATCCCCGTAGATGGCACATATACTGCAGTACCTAGAAATGATGATGGGTCTCTTCAGGTACAATTTGATTTTTCATTCGGTTATTGCGAAGCCAATTACACTACTCTGTATATTAACACAAACGGAAACATCACTTTTGATAATCCTTTGAGTTCCTTTTCAGCATCAGGATTTCCAATCTCAACTCCTATGATTGCTCCTTTTTGGGGAGATGTAGACACCCGATCCTGTGGAGGACAGGTATGGTACAAAAAAGAAGTTGATTACATGATTATTACTTGGGATGGTGTGGGATTCTATTCTCAAGACTGCAGCCTAACCAATACTTTTCAATTAATTATTACAGACGGTAACGCCAGTATTTTAGGGGCTGAGTATAATACTCAGTTTAGATATGGAGATATGCAATGGACTACTGGAAGTGCATCTGGTGGCTCAGGAGGACTTGGTGGAGTTCCTGCGACTGTAGGTTATAATATTGGAAACGGAGTTGATTTTTCACAAGTTGGTAGATTTGATCAAGCTGGTTCTGATTATGATGGTTCATTCGGAAATTCGGATGGAGTTGATTATTTGGATTTAAATTGTTTTTCATTTCAAACTGGGAATCAGGATTTAGATGGTGACGGTGTATCCTCTTGCTTAGATTGTGACGATAATAATAATACAGTTTACCCTGGAGCTCCTGAATTATGTGATGGACTAGACAATGATTGTAATGGGTTAATCGATGATGGTTATTCTCTGTCAATAGTCTGCGCAGCTGATCAAACACAAACCGCTGATGCGGGTGATTGCGGTGCTGATGTTACAGTTTTAGCTCCAAGTACTGGAGATAGCTGTGGAGTAGCATCGATCACGAATGATTACACTTCAAGTGCAGACGCAAGTGGTAACTATCCTGTCGGCACAACAACTGTTGTATGGACCGTAACAGATATTCATGAAAACATAAATACGTGTAGCCAGGACATTGCTGTAACGGACAATGAAAATCCAATCGCTTTATGTCAATCAATCACAGTTCAGTTAGATGCATTAGGAAATGCAAGTATCGGAACTGGAGATATTGATAACGGAAGTAATGACGCTTGTGGAATTGCAAGTCTTGCATTAGATGTAACCTCATTTGATTGTTCAAATATTGGAGCAAACACAGTAGTTCTTGCAGTAACAGATAATAATGGAAATGCATCTAATTGTTCAGCAACAGTAACGGTTGAGGATAATGTTGATCCAGTTGCTTTATGTCAATCAATCACAGTTCAATTAGATGCATTAGGAAATGCAAGTATCGGAACAGGAGATATTGATAATGGAAGTAATGACGCTTGTGGAATTGCAAGTCTTGCATTAGATGTAACCTCATTTGATTGTTCAAATGTTGGAGCAAACACAGTAGTTCTTACAGTAACAGATAATAATGGAAATGCATCTAATTGTTCAGCAACAGTAACGGTTGAGGATAATGTAGCACCAAATGCAATATGTCAATCAATCACAGTTCAGTTAGATGCATTAGGAAATGTAAGTATCGGAACTGGAGATATTGATAACGGAAGTAATGACGCTTGTGGAATTGCAAGTCTTGCATTAGATGTAACCTCATTTGATTGTTCGAATGTTGGAGCAAACACAGTAGTTCTTACGGTAACAGATAATAATGGAAATGCATCTAATTGTTCAGCAACTGTAACGGTTGAGGATAATGAAAATCCAACAGCAATTGCCCAAGACATCACAGTTACATTAGATGAATATGGAAATGCTACTATTACTGCCGATGACATAGACAATGGTTCTTTCGACAATTGTATGTTTACGTTATCTTTAGATGTCACTAAATTCGATTGTACGAATATAGGTCTAGAGAACACGGTAACTTTAACAGTAACTGATGCTAGTAGAAATACAGACTCTACAACGGCTAATGTTACTATTTTAGAGCATTTTAAAGAAACACTTGATTTAAGATCACTTACATCTTTTGAGGCATTTACTGGAGGAGGAGCAATCACAAATTCAGGAACATTTACAGGTGATGTTGGAACAGATACAGGAGCACTTACTGGATTTTCAGGACCTTCTTTTATTGGTGACATACACTATAATAATGGTTTAACAGCACAAGCGAGAATAGATTTACTGAAGGTTTATATTCACTTAAATAATATTTTTGTGACCCATCCTGGTACGCATGCCCCTTCTTTTGGAAGTGAGACGCTTACCCCTGGTGTTTATTCTATCGGTGGTGCTGGATCTTTAGCAGGAACTCTTACCCTTGATGGTGGAGGAGATTCGAGTGCGGTCTTTATAATGAAATTTAAAGGTGCATTTACTGCTGGTGCTGGTTCAAATATTGTTTTAACGAATGGTGCAAACGCAGCGAATGTTTTTTGGGTAGCTCAAGGCGCTCTATCTGTTGGCGCAAATAGTGCTATAAAAGGTACTTTACTTGCCTATCCTGGAGCGATTACGCTTGGGGTAAATAGCAGTATAGAAGGAAGGCTTCTTTCATCAGTAGGCGCAATCACTGTTGGTGTTGGTGGTACAGCAACAATGCCAGGTGATATGAATATTCCAATAAACCCTATGGTTAGCTATACACCTGCGGTTGATGTTTTAGGAAGTATAGAGAACTTTCGCCTTTTTACGAGTAATGGAGCTGTCGCAAATGCCTCTACCTCTGGAATTCTTGGAGATGTTGGTGCAGATGTAGGCGCTATTAGTGGTTTTGCAACTTCAACTCATGTCGGTTCATTTTACAATGCAGATGCTGTCACAGCACAAGCTAAAATAGATTTAAATAATGCTTACAGTCAATTGATGTTGATTCCGACTACGGTAAGTAATCACACGCCAGCTTTTGGAAGTGGAGAAACATTATCACCAGGCGTTTATTCGACACCAGGCGCAGGATCTTTAGCAGGAATTGTTACCTTAGATGGAGGAGGAGAGCCAGATGCGGTCTTTATTTTTAAATTTAATGGAGCCTTTGCAGCAGGCGCGTTATCAAAAGTAATTTTGAGTAATGGAACGAGACGATGCAATGTTTTCTGGATTTCTGAAGGAGCCGCTTCTATAGGGTCTTTCAGTACTCTAAAAGGAACGATTTTAGCTCATAACGGAGCCGCTACAATGGGAGCAGGTGGAAACTTGGAAGGAAGATTACTTTCTACAGGTGGAGCAATTGGTTTTAGTACAGGTGTTGTTTACACGGTAGTTCATGATGTTGAATGTGTGAAGAATGGACCTGTTAAAGCAATAGAAACTCCAACTAAGTTAGATGCTACAACGTTAATGGCTTATCCAAATCCATTTAGTACTAACACTACTGTAAGCTTTACGATTCCTTACGAGGAGGAAAATGCTAAATTAGTGCTGTATGATTTTAGAGGCGCTTTGATTCAGGTTTTGTATAACGATAAATCGAATGCAAACCAGAAAAACGAAGTACAGTTTAATAGAGAAAACTTAGAAACTGGAGTTTATTTATTTAGATTAACCACTTCAAAAGAAGCAAAAAGCTTTAAAGTGATTGTGAAATAAAAAGGAGTAATACAATTTAGTTAAAAGCAAAAAAGGCTTTCTTTAATTAGAAAGCCTTTTTTTTAGTGCTTAAAATATTTTATGACTTGGCTGCACAGAGGGTGGTCTGGGATCAGCAAACTGTTTTGACCCCTATAAAACAAGCACCATTATTCGTTTCTCAACTCCTCCATTTCAGCAATCATATTTTCGAGTTTTCTGAAAATTCGACTGTAAGCCAAATCCACATCCCATTTATAAATTTTACCACCAAAAACATAAAATAGAACCGCAATTACGATGGCTATCACCCATGTAAATGTCGGAATTCCATAGACTAGATGAAATCCAGAATTCAAAATCGCTGCATTCGTTACTTCTCCTGATCTCAGTGCGTGTACTATTGGCATCAACGATGCTAAGAATACCAATGGATAGAAGAACCGCATTATTTTTGTATTGTTTGAAATGGCCATTTTAAGCCAACTATTGCATGACTTGAGATAATCATAACTACTCAAACTAACATCGATGTTTTTCATCGTTCTTACCTTTTTAACACTTGTCCAACAAACCCCCATAAAGAGAAAAAATATGAATACTCCAGTATAGGGAGTCCCAAGCGCAGTGTACAGCCCCCAATTCAAAAATGCAAAAACCATAATGACGTAAATATTAACTTTCATCATTCGTTTCAATTTATCGATAATAGTTTTCGATTTTTGATTGTATAAGTTATTGAGTTTAGGAGCGACTAGTGCTTCACTGTCTAGAAATCCTTTTTTCCAAATTGTTTCAATTGACTTTCCCATGTAATACTTTTTTTAAACGTTCCTTTATTCTTGTAATTCGTACACCGATGTTGTTAGCATTGGTGCCAATGATATCTGCGATTTCCTGATATGACTTTTCTTCCAGATAAAGTAAAATCACCCCTCTGTCAACTTCAGATAATTGTCTAATGGCATCATACAATTGATTAAGGGATTCATCAGCAAAGGCATGGCTTTCTTCTATGGCTTCTTCAGGCAAGGCATCAGAAGCGAAATACTGGTGATTTTTTTTCTTTTTCTTTAACAAGGTCATGCATACATTCAATGATATCTTATAAACCCAAGTAGACCATTCACACTGCTCCTGAAAATTATCTTTGCTTCTCCAAATCTGTAAACACACCTCTTGGTAGTAATCTTCAAAATCTTCCTGAGCATTGGTATATGCCCGACAAATTTTTATGACAATGGCTACATGGGGTAGTATGGATAATCTGTAAAAATCATTGCTCATTTAAAAATAATTTGATAATTATGATATTAACTATCATGCATTGTTTTTGTTCTTTAAGAATTTGTTTGCAAAATATCCTAACAGAGAAATCTGCAAACCTGCACCAATGATTAATGCATTTATTACACTTTGATTTTTACCAGAATCTTTTAATAATATACTGCAAGTTAGAATCAGTGCCGCCCAAATAAGTGATCCTGATACTTGAAGAATTGAAATACTTCTATTTTGATTTTTCATACCCATATTTTTAATTGATTTACTTGGTTAGTGGTCAAGATCAAAAATTATTACACCCATCACCGTTTTTTTTTTAAATCGGACAATTTATTTACTCATGGCAGGATTTTTTTTAGTAATTGGTGATAACGTATGTGTAAAGTGCATGCACTTTATCCGCGCCATATTGGCGAGGCTAATTTACACACAAAAATACTCAACTTGCTGAATAACTGGTAAATAAAACACTTCAAACACTTACAATCGATTGCAAGCATTTGCATCTCGCTTATAAATTCTTTAACTCTTCCAGCACTGCTTGCTACTCTTCTTCTGTGTTCCATACTTCTGATGTCTCTGGTCTATCCATTACGCGTTTCATGACAGCTCCTTGGAGCTCACCACTGCGCAGCGCCAAATCTAACAAAGGGTGGCTGAAGGTAACTTGGTTGCTCAGAGGGTGTTCTGGGATCAGCAAACAAGGGAATCCAAAACTCAGGAATTTGCTATTTATGTGCCGCTTTAATGCTTGTAAATCCAACAAAGCTTGTCGAGAATTGTATGAGAGAATTGTGGCCAAAGGAAAGAGTAAAAAGTTAGCATTGATAGCTGTAGCAAATAAGCTAATGAAACAACCATTTGCAATAGCTAAACCAGGATTAATTTATGACCCAGAATTTGGAGGCATGAAATTGAATTAAAAAAAAGAAATGAAAAGTCAGGAATTTTCTACGATTTTACTGCAGTTCAATGTTGTAACACGTTTTTATTTTCTATTTGGTCAAGATAAGCTTCAAGAAAAAATAGTTTTTTAGTCATATTAATTCTAATTTTTTTGCGGACTTTATTTTTGACTAAATTATACGGAAATCGCAAATTGAACTGATAAGTAATTCTTAATGTTGTTCTTCCTTTTTCGGATTCACAGTAATACCAAGTTCCAATGAAAGATTTAAAAATTGACGATTTATTCAACATTTTAATTGATATTTCAGTTGGCGGATTAAAAGTCAAATACTCAGTTTCCATCTTTATTCCTTCGATAGATTTAGTGTAAACTTTAGCTCCTTTTTCGAGTTTAGTGGAATCTGCAAAGAATTCTATTTCCTCAGTCTGTTTATCCCATTTCTTTCGTTCAGAGAAATTTTCTGTCTCTATATGTTATCCCGTATTCATATTGATGTGGCCATTGTAGCCATGTCCCTTCATGCGGAAGGGTTTCGGCAGGCATTTGATATGTCTGCGTAAATGATGTCATGGCCATTATAAGTAAAACTAAAATGGTCGTCAGTCGCTTCATGTTATTATTTATTGTCTGTTTAATATCGCACTGTCTCAAAGGTAGTGCAGGTAATGCCCATATTAGTGACAGAACCTACATTAACTATTAAATTCATCATATCACACCCGACTTGTGCTTGTGTTGTTTGAATCAGCCCTAGAGCAATTTCCAGTACTAGTAAAATCTTCTTTATGTTTTTTTTATTCATAACGAATAATCAAACTTCAGCACCCCAATTCTCTTTATTAAATTAATAGCGAAAATTAAGAATAAGGATTTATATTTTATAGTTATTCTATTTAGTGTGATTTAATGGCAGTATAGTATTAATGTTCTCAAGCTCTGTCAAATTATTTCATAAAAAAATATTAGCACAACATTAAATATACGTGTGATATAGATTTTTTATTCTTTAATGAATTTCATAGTCGAGCTGTTAAGTGCTATACTAAATGCTAAAAGGACCAAGTCATTTATACTCATTGGATATTCCTTGAGTTTTTATAATTAGTGATCTCAATAGAAATCTCTAATTAAACAAAGCGAAACTGGTTTAATTAGTAGCTTTACAAGCTTACTTTGAATTCACTGCGCGCTTATATATTATCGGCTCTAATCTTTCTAGGTTACAGTACTGCCTGCTCTGCTCAGTCTTCTTTTTTTAAAGATATGCAGTTAGGAGTAAATGCACATCTAGGATGGAATCTTCCTGAATACCAGTTTATTTCGTTCTACACAAATGATTATATCCGATCCATAGATGTAAACCTAACTAAAGAGGCTACTGGAAAGAATGAAT
>Ga0209712_10000447_pt1 | contig 37072 bp, 20 predicted proteins | sample ArcOceMetagenome_FD_187443 | JGI IMG/M metagenome (GOLD analysis project Ga0209712, IMG submission 187443) | Marine eukaryotic phytoplankton communities from Arctic Ocean - Arctic Ocean - Greenland ARC118M Metagenome (SPAdes) (version 2) | ecosystem: Environmental > Aquatic > Marine > Oceanic...
TATCCAGTACAATCTCAATAGATTTTATTAAATCTGTTGTTTCTTTTGGTATAATCTCATACGTTTTTTTTGTGCCTTCAGTTTTGAGTAGCTTCGTCGTTTCTGCGTTGAGCAACCAAGTATTTAGTTGCTCAACATAAGTATCTACAGATCTTTCTTTTTGAAAAACATTGCTTTTTTTATAAGTAATTGTTTTTAAATCATGGTTAACAACCAAAGCATATTCCTCATTGCCTATAAATTCATCTGTTCCAAATTTTGAATAATATTGCTTTCCCAATTTTCGCATTTTACCGCTCATAATTGTTGTATTATTCGTTCCTTTAGTATAAGATTTTACTTCTACATCCATACTTAGGCTAGCTTGTTTATTATAATTATTATAAACAGCTACAAAATCTTTTTTTAAATCTTGAGCAGATAAAAAATTATAGGATAATAACATTATCCCTATAAATATATAAGGTTTCATATTTTCTTTTTTCTAAAAAATTTATTGACTATTATCTATCGTATGCTGACGACCTTCTTGTAAAGTTTTCACACCTTCTTCCGTTTCTTTTTTCACCTTTACCAACTTACCTTCCTCATCATAGATATAGATTGTAGCATGATTATTACCATCCATTTGTGCCGCTAATTTCAAATTATCTCTATAATAGGCATAAGTTGTCATACCCGATTTTTGTGGTTGAATACGTAAGTCATCGAAGTAGGCCAGTACAGAACCATTTGAATTATCAAATATAACTTCAACCGTAGTCGCTCCTACAGGTACGGTAACTTCACCCCAAATCCGTTGCCAGTCATCTATAATTTTTCCACTTGTTGCTAATGGTGTATTTGTTAATACGGTACCATTAGCATCAAAAAACTTCACTCTTAATAAAGAGAAACTATATGCAGCATTATTATACTGTTCATTTTCATCCCCTTTCATCCAAGCACTTATAATGTATTTTTTCCCTTCTTGTAAAGCTAATTCACCTAAGCAAGTACATTCCGGAGCATAAGGACTTGCGGTTGTACAATCTTCTGTATTATAGGCAAGCATTGTAATCTGTCCTGAGGATGCCGTCTTTTTTATCCCTACTTCTAAACTTTGATTTCCAGTATGACTTTCATCAGATGATAATGTTGCATTACCATTGCCAATACTCGTTTCAAATGTGATATTACTATTGCCATCTTTAAGGTCATTATAATAATCCTCAAAATTATCCATTGCAATTTCTTGATATCGTGCATTTGATGCTACAGCTGTCACCAAACTATTTTGATAACCATATAAAGCAGAAGAATAAATATGCTGATTATATTGTTTATCAAACACTTTGTTTTCAACCTCGAATCCGAATGGCGAATATTTTGTAATTTCACCTGCTACTTGCCAATCAGGGTTAGTTGCTGTTGCTCCCCAATCAAATGGTGTAAACGTTTTAAATAAACCATCTCCTCGAATACCCTCTGCTCCTTTATCTGTATCATATACTCGTTCTCCTAAATAAGCATAAGTTTTCCAAGGTCTCCAAATTCCTTGTATTCCCTCTATATAAGGGTTTACAACAGGAGTAGCTCCATCGTGTGCTGTTTGCCACTTATCCTTAAATACAACGGCACTTGAATTCAATACTTTACTAAATGTAAATGAACCCGATGCTGAGGTAAAATCATTGGAATTTTCCATAGCAGAAATACCTCCTGCTTCCGCTACCAATAAATTTTTATTCCCTGAGCGAACTATTGTAATTTTAGACTTATTAGGAATATTGGTTATAATACCATTATCACCTAAAATTTCAACTTTTCTATTATTAATAATTTTTGTAACAAACGCTCTTACTGATGTTGGAGCTGCTCCATGTATTGCTAATTCATCACCCACTTTGAATAAGTGATCAGGATAATCTGGGTGTACACTTAACTCTCCTGCGTTATTATACGCTAGTTCTCCATTCGTGTCTTTTATATAAGTAATACCAATATTCTCATAAGCAGCATTCATACTTTCATACTCATTAAACCAACGAGCTTTTTGTCTATACGCATAGATCTCTTCTTTAAACTCATTATTAATTTTAGTCAAAATTGCTTCTCCTGTATATTCATCAAAAGCTACGTTTTCGCTAGTAATTGTTGCTTGACCATCTCGTACAATCGTTTTCATTAAAATTCCTGATTGCTGTATTATTTTCTGTACAACTACTGTTTTTAGACTCGTTTCTAATTTTGTAATTTCAGCAGGGAATGGAAACAAAGGGAGAGGTATCCACCATGATGATGGTCCACCATGTAAATTCATATCAATTTCGACTACCTTTTGTTTGTCCTTATTTTCATTCATTTCAACAACAATATCATAAGAGACACCCATTTTTCCTGTTTCATAACTTCCATCACTTCTAATAATCGGAACTTCTGAGTCTAAGTTTCCATTATTATCAACGTTATATATGTATTCCGTTTCTGAAATAACAACACCATTAGGGATTGATGCCGTTGGTAGCGTTTTATGTCTCGTGGCTTTGAGTTTTCCTGGCATATCATTTTTAATAAGTACATACCCTTGACTTGCTGCTCTACGTTTAGAAAATGCGGTATAAAAGCCAGGAATAGGAACTAATTCAATTCCTGGTCCTGCTTTATCTAAGTCTGTATATAAAACTTCAATTGGAAAATCCTTAGGAGTATAAAATTCATATTCTGTTAGAGGTGCAGATCCTTTTAATTGTTCTGAATTATTATCCTCAGCTTTTTTATTTCCAGGAGCGATACTTTTTACCGTAACTTTACGATATCCGATTGAAGCTCCGGGATAATGATTTTCCATTAACGGTCGTTCTACAAATAATTTTTGTTTTGCTTGAAGCATTTTAGAATAATCATATCTTACAGGAGTAACTAATGCACTTTCATGTTTCCCAACATTAGGCTCATAAGCTACGCCTGAACTAATAATTTTTCCGTTTTCTTCAATTGTATAATTGTACTCTTGTCCATATTCTGCTTGTTTATTAAGTCCTGATGTCCAACCTTCTTCCCAATTATCTGTCATTGTTACCCGTTTCACTCTTGTTGAACTGGCTATTTTTTTACCATCAGGGGTAAGTAATCGAATTACAGAATGTCCATATAGATGCATTTCTTTAGCATAACCTTTTGTAAAGCAATATAACTCAAACCCCCCAGCTATCATTTGAGCCGCGTCATCAATAAAAGGAAGTATGGAACCAATTGCATTTTTTAAAACTTGAATTGTATTACCGTTATCTCCATTTGCTGCTAATTGTTCATTTTCATAAATTAGTTCAGGACGATTAGCTCTCAGATGTTGAAACGCAGCTTTTCTAAAAGGATGTACTTTAAAAGGTGTTGTTATCAACCCTTCTATTTTTGTAGGTTTTAATGTGATATATCCTAAATCATATTCTCCGGAATTTGCTACATCACTTTGAGCTAATCCATAATAGCTATAACCATCAGCAGTTCCAGGACCTGTTAATTCAATTTCAGCATATCCACTAACGAAATCACGAGAAATAGCCGACTCTGATAATTGAATCTTTGATTTAAAATATATATCTGTTACATCTTTTAAATACTTCTCTTTAAACCAAGAATTAGAAGTAGAGGTTGAAACAGAGCTTTTTAATGGAAAATAGACCTTATATCCATATTCTCCATTATTAGTATAATTACTTTCTGCTAAGGCATCTAAATCCCATGTATTAGTAGAAATATTATCAATATTTTGTCTTTTGTTTTTTTGAGGTTCACCTATCTCTCCAACATCAGCAATATCATACATTTGCATTGCTTTTTTATCTTCAACATAGGCATAGTCATCATACTCATACTCAATATTTATTGTTCCTCCCGTTGGTAAATCTATTTTATTTAAATGCCATAGCCCTGGTGCTGTATTAGCATCTTCTCCTTGTTCTGTATAAGGAAATTCCATATGAGGATATAAAGCTCCATATTTTTCATTGTCCTTGAAAAATCCCCATCTATCATAGTTTTTTAAACTATAAGCTTCATTGTTACCATAATGAAATTTATATACACTTGCTTCTCCTTTTTTAGATTTTCCATAAGTAAAGTGTAATTTTTTCAACGTTAGTTTCCCTTCTCCATTATTTGAATTTTTTATATCCGGACATAATTCATAAGGGTTTTCATTTGCATTAAGCAACTGATTCAAATTAACCGTTTTAATAGGAATCGCATTATCATTACCTGTATTAGCATCATTTAGATAAACTTCATATTCTGCTCTTGTAAATAATTTTATCTTATCTAACTTATACATTTTATCATTTGATGCTGTTGATTTCCCCCCATTTATATCTGTAGAAGTTCCTAAACCATCTTCTCTTTCACTTATTTCGAATACCGCAACATGAGTTTTAGTTTTAATTGTTTTAAGGTAAAATAACTCTTTCATCCCTTTTGAATATGCTCCCATGTCATCAAATTCATTGTTAGTACCGGGCATATAGTTTGCTTTTTCAATTGGTACTCGCCAATGATAACCACCTTGTGGCGTATCTTCATTAGTTGTTCTAACATATTCAAATTTAGCCCAATAGCCATAATCATCATCTGATACACCATCTCCTGTTAAATCAACATAGTCTGGTGCCACAACATTTGTTAAAAGCCAAGAATGAACATAGGCTGGCAATTCTGTCTTATTAATATATTCAGGGGCTTTTGAAGCTACACTATTTCCTGTAGCATAATCTTCTGCTTTAGCATAACCAACTCCATTATCAGGAACATCCACTTTTAATGTACCTTCATCACCATGATGTTTTATTTTATTTACAGAAAAAGTTGCCTCTTCTTGAGAATGATTATAAGCTCCCAATCCATAAATGTATCGCATTCCATTAGGCTGTAACGTAGATATTTCTGTGATATGATGATCTCTACCGACTCTATCTTGATGATATTTATTTATTAAATTTCCATTCAAATCATAAAACTGTTCATTTTTACTCATTCCATATTCTTTAGCTTGAGCATTTGTTAATGTTTGAATTGTTGTAGAACGAGCTTCTCTTTCTGAAAGTTTCTTACTATTAACTATAAACTCCTCTTCATTTGCCTCTTCAAAACCTGTACTTCTGTAATCTTTAGCAAATTCAAGATCCCCAGAGGGATTAATTACACCTGATTTCGTTTCTTTTAAGATATTTGCTCTAATAGGTGTCTTTCCACCCCAATCATCCAAAAGTGTATTTCCAAATGAAACTGTCCGTTCACCATATATTTTAAAATATGCGGGTTCATAATCCTTTTCTTCTTGTTGATAGAACTCTAAACCAAGAAAATTTCCTGTTTTCCATTCTCCTGAAGTCTTTCTACCCATCGCAGATCCCAAATCAAAACCTCCAAATCCAATATGATAATCACCTACCGCACTAAGTCCAAACTCTAAGTTAATTCTATCATTTTCTGTCTCACTTCTCATTTCTTTTTTGGTGTATTCTCCCACCTCTGAACGATAAGGTCTAAACATTCCTCCTGTTCCTTGACCTGATATAGCATAGATATCATGGGTAACTGTTGACGTTGGTAAGAATGGTAAGTTTTTACTATAGTCTGTTGAAGTATAATTAAAATCTGTTAAATTATGTTCAACCTCATCTTCTTGTGTGTATCTATCATCATTCTTATCGTGAACTTCATTGTTCTTGTGAGAATTTAAAAATCCATAAGCAGGTGAGCTGACTGTTTCTTGTCCTGGAGCAACTTTTGATTTAAAATAATTTCCTCTCCAACTTGTTAAAGGGTAAGTACTGAATATCCCAAAACCATGCATAGGTCCTATCTTTACCTCAACAGGCATGTTAGTATTTAACATAGGAATACTAACTTGTGGAACTCCTTGTGCTGTATTAAATGAAATTGAACTAGAAATTTTTGCATTTTTTAAAGAGCTACGAGTTCTATTAATACTACTGGAAATATTAAATGATTGAAGTCCATTTCTGGAATTAAGAGAACCTCCTAATCCATAGGCAATTCCTTTCTTGTCCTTATTTACTAAATTGATAGATAAATCTGCATCGACACCAATTCCATTTTGTGAATCTATTGATAAACCCAAATCTAATTGAAAAAAACTAAAATTAAAAGAAGTTGCTTTAGGCATAATGTTAGCTCTATAGCCAATCCCTTTATAGTTATTATAATAAATTTGAGCATTTACACTAAATCCGGGATTAAAATTTAAAGCATTATAAGATGGAAAAGGAATTCCGAATTTTTCTACTTCTCCTAATCCTCCAAGTGCTTGATTATAAAAATCATCCGGTATGGTTGGTAAATTTAATCCCATTCCCCAACTTTCCCGAGTATGCATTGTATGCTTAACCAAATCCCCTTCAAAATCATCAGGCAAACCACGAAGATTACGATTGATTGCTCCAACATTTAATGACCAACCTAAACCAACCCAACTGGCTTCTTGATCCATACCTACGCCTCCATGATATGCTAAATTAATAGGATAGCCACCATTGGGTCCGGGTACATTTAATAATGGAATATTATAGGTAAAATCACCGGAATAAGGATCAACCATTTGAGTCGTTGTAACAGGCTCAAAACTAGCAAATTCCTCTTGTGCAGGACCTGAGGTTAGGGCAAAGGCATGATATGGAATTAATGTCTGAATAAATATTAATAATAGCGTTGAGGCTATATATTTAATTGATTTTTTTGTCTTCGTAATCATCATGGTTAATGAATTTTATGTTAAATGTTTGGTTAAAACATATTGCATTATCAGTGTAATAGAATTATATTTTTAATACACTTGAACACTTGGAATTTGTTTAATATCCTTAGAGTCAATAGTGAATTTTAAAATTCCTGTATTGAATAACTTGTCTTCATAGACAAAGGTTTTATCTTGGATTATCTTATTTTTGGAGTTTTCAAACCCTAAAGAAAATTCTACATAAGGAGCTAATTCATAGTTCCTTACAAAATGAAATAGCTGGCAATCTAAAGTATCATTTCCTTCAATTAGATAAAAATCATTTTGCATATCAAAAGACATATAGGCAATTCGTTTTGTATAAACATCTCCTGACACATTACCCACTTGAAGCACACTTTGATTTGAATTATCTCGTGCTATTTTAAAAGTAGCATATTGTAATTCATTCCCTAAATCGTTTAGTTCTTGCTCCAGTAACTGTTTAGTTATTTCTTCTCGTTTATTGTTTAAAACAACTACATCTTCATTAGTCCTATAGCACATTGTGAAAGCTAAGTCATTAATTGTCTTCGTTTTATTTAAACCGTTTTCTGGTTTTCTAAGCCAGTTAATATAATTCTTTGGCTTTAATGATTGAGGAGATTTGCTACATCCACAAATCATTAATACCAGTAAGAAAAAAATGCCTCCTAAAAACCAAATACTCTTATTTTCCTTCATACCGATTATTGACAAATTTGATTAAATCTTCAGTCGCATCAATTGTTTCTTTAGCTCCTAATAATGTTCCACTTCCATTTGCTCCTAACAATAAATCATAATCATGTTTATTGGAATATTCTTTTGTATATTGATTTAATTGATTCCAAATTTGTTCTTGATATTGCCCTGTTAACAATTCATTATCTTCTGCTAGTTTTTGCTCTTTAAGCAAATATTCATGTTTTAGATTATCTAATTTACTACGCTTAGAAACATCTTTTTTCGTCGTTAATTCACGGCTAAGCATTTCTATTTTCATCCCAAGACTATCTAAAATTCCTTTTCTTGCTATCTGCACAGTGCTTAATTTCCCTTCTAATTCTTTCTTTAGACGAAATTCATTATAAACTTCATTTATTTGGACGTATCCTATTTTTGGCGTATTTAAATACGATAATATTGTTCCCACCATTGTAATAGATACTAAGGTGATTAATACAATCATCAAATGATTATTTGAAAATTTCATTTAGTATTTATTTAAATTCTTAAAAATTTTAGTTTGAAAATTTCTTGCTTATCATTGATTACTTCTAATATGTAATATTCACCACTACTACTGGGATTAAGTGTTGATATATCTAATTGAAATCTATTTGTACCATACTTCTTTTGATTTGTATTCGTCTCTAAATTAGTAAGGTTTGCTTGATTTATTGACGTTTCCTCATTGTTATTCTCATTATAAAGATGAAATTCTAAATCCCCGTCTTTATATTCTTCATAATATTCAAAATATAGTTTATCATCACTTACTTGATAATATCCTCCATTTAATTTATGGCTTAATGTCGCATATCTCCTTGACGAAGTTAATTTATGAGAACAAGAGATTGGAATTGTATTAGTTCCTGTTGAATTAATCATTCCACCTACATAATACTCTTTATCAGGATCAATAGGATGAGTGACAACAACAACACCATTAAGTTTAAAATAAGCCCAACACCCTATTTTTTCTATTCTCAATACATTGTTTTGCCCGTTCGTGTATGAATGATTGATGTACGAATTTAGATGAGGTACTCTTGTCTGAACGAGAGAAGGGGTAACATACCAAGCATAATCTAAGGTTGTTGTAGAAGTAGGATATGACGGATCATTCTCTGATAAACCTATCATGTAATAACGATTATTTATAGTTGTAAAGGTGTGTTCTACAAAACCATCTAGCTGACTGAGAATTTTTACATCTGAAATAAACCCTCCAGTAGCCCATCCCCATCCACTTTTATAAAAACTGGGTGAAGATGTTGTATTAACATTTGAATGTCCTGTCCAAGTTGTGATAGGGTAACCGTTACTATTTATAAGCGATTTATGCGAACAAGATATTGAAATTGTATTAGTTCCTCCCGAATTAATCATTCCACCTACATAATACTCTTTATCAGGATCAATAGGGTGAGTGCCAACAACAATACCATTAAGTTTAAAATAAACCAAGCTACCTATCTTTTCTATTCTCAATACATTGTTCTGTCCATTAGTGTATGAATGATTAATATAAGAATTTAGATAAGGTACTCTTGTTTGAACGATAGAAGGATTAACATACCAAGCATAGTCTAAGGCAGTTGTAGAAGTAGGATATGATGGATCATCCTCTGATAAACCTATTATGTAATAATGATTATTTATAGTTGTAAAGCTATGTTCTATAAAACCATCTTGACCACAAGGTATTCTCACATCAGAAATAATCCCTCCAGTATTCCACCCCCATCCACTTTTATAAAAATTGGGTGAAGATGTTGTATTAACATTTGGATGTCCTGTCCAAGTTGTAACTTGATAAGGATAATTAAGGTTTGAAGCTTGTTTATTAACGTTTGTTATTTTCTTTGCAAAAACAGGATTAGACATCCATACAATACAGAAAAATAAAACTACTAATTTGATATTAGTTTTCATATTATTTTAGTTCAAATAGATATAAAGTCTTGAAAAGTATCTTTTTTATGTAAAGCAACAAGTACAACAACAATTAGAACTTGAACTCACATTAGATTGATAATTTGATTAAAGCCTTGAGGTTGTGTAAAAAGTCAATTCAATAATTTATTATAAATTAATTCAAGTTGACTAATTTCAATTTTTTACACAACCTCAAGGCTTTTAGTAAATCTCCTATAGTTAAATAGGATATAATCAAAATATTATTCAATAAAATTAAAAAAGTCCAAATAATGATTTTCTTCTTCGTTATTATAAAACATAATCAACTAATTATTGATTATCAAATTTTAATTACGAATAAGAAATCTCTGTTAGTATACCGATTGTTGAAAACAAATATGTTAAAATGTTGCTGTAGCAGAAGAATTTCCATTATTATCCTTTGTATAGACCTCTACTATTAAGTTTGAACCATCGCCTTGATAACTACCTAAATTTAAATAAACAATATTATTTTCTCTATGGTAAGTATAAGTATTAGTTTGTACATCAGCTAAAGCAAATGAAACTCCTTCTTCAAAAAGAGTGCTGTTATTTTTTTTTACTCTTATATGAACAGTTACAACAGATTGAATATCTTCAACAGTTATAGTTAGTTTCAAAAAATGTGGAAGATTTGCTAAAGTAGTACTATCCATTGAAAGAGGGTCAACTTGAATACTTCCAGAAAAATCAGCTTGTGAAGAAACAATAACACTTGAAGGTGGTGTTAGATTTTGAGAAAAAACATTTCCAATAGAAATCGTGATAATAAAGATTAAGATTAATAATTTTTTCATAATTGAGTTTTTATATATTAGAATTGCCAATGATAATTATTTTATACTTACAAATGTATCAATTTGAAGCTGTACATTTTTTGCACATTTTTTAGTCAATACACCGTTGTAGGTTATAAGAGATCTTAAGTTTTTTATTTTTTCACCACAAATATATTATTATTTTTGTTAAATACAAAATTAAAGATGAAAAACATGTGAACCCTTATGTTTTCTTTGTGAACTAAGCATATACACTGGTGAACTGGTCATTTTAGATGGTAAAGCAAAAAACAAACATTAGTGACTAGCTAAAATAGGATAAATCTCTTCTAAAGAAGTTGCTCCTTTTTCAAAAAACTCGAATGCATTATCAGATAAACTTCGAATTTTTCGTTGTTTTAATAAATCGTTTACATTTAACTCTTCATCCTTTATACATTGACTTAACTCATTATCAATTGGAATGACTTCATATACAGCCTTCCTTCCTCGATAACCAGTGTAAAAACATTCTGAGCAACCTTTCGCTATATACTGTTGTAATAATGTTTTGGGTGGTTTATATGATTTAGGATATTCCGACGGACTTAAAGTTTGTTCTTCTTTACAATGAGGACAAAGTAAACGGATTAAACGTTGGGCAACGGCTAAGTTTAATGTATCTGCTAACAAAAATGGAGCAACGCCCATATCAATCAAACGGGCTACTATTCCCCAAGCACGATTCGTATGAATCGTTGTTAAAACCAAGTGACCTGTCAAAGAGGCTCGAATTGCCATGGTTGCAGTCGCTTTATCTCGCACTTCTCCAACCATTATTACATCAGGGTCTTGGCGTAAAAATGTTCGTAAAGCACTCGCAAAATCTAATCCAATGCTTTCCTTTAGTTGTACTTGATTAATTCCTTCTAAGGTATATTCAATCGGATCTTCAATCGTTAATATATTTCGGGAGGTTTCATTCAGTAACTTTAATGTTGCATACAAAGTTGTCGTTTTTCCTGATCCTGTAGGTCCACTAATGATTACAATCCCATTTGTTTTTTTAGCTCCTTGTAGATAATTTTCTAAATCGACTTTATTAAATCCTAATGTCGTTAAATCTATTGCTGTGGCATCATTACTTAATAGTCGTAATACCACTTTTTCTCCATGTAACGTAGGTAGAATTGATACTCGAATATCAATTCGTTTACCTTGCTCTTCAAAAAATATTCGTCCATCTTGTGGCAATCGTTTTTCAGAAATATCCAAATTCGCTTGAATCTTTATTTTATTGACCAAGCTTGGATAACCTTCTTTAGGAAGTTCATATCGTTCTATTAAAGAACCATCAATTCGCATTCGAATCCGGGCTTTTTCTTCATAAGGCTCAATGTGAATATCACTACTACCCAAAGCTTTAGCTTCGGAAATTAAATTAGGAACAAAGTCTTTGGTATTTGAGAAATCAAGTGTCTTATTGGTTGAATGTGCTTTTCTTTGTTGCTGATTCTTTCGATAATACTTTCCCAAATATTGTAACAAAACAGTAGAATCAACTACTTCTAATTTAATAGACTTTCCTAATAATACTTCTAATTCCAATGTTTTATTTGCAACATTTTCACTATTTGTAACTCCTAACAATCGCCCATTCTTCAGTTCATAAGGAACAACTTCGTAATGCCAAGCCTGTTCTGTTGTGAGTAGTTGTAAAATTGATGTTGTTATATTTTCCAATAAATTCATGGAATAGATTCTTAAATGTTTAGAAATAGATGTTATAATAAGGGAGCAAACAATTAATAATGTGCGTGAGATAACGTAGTAATTTTTTCTTTTAAGGAATTTAAAAAATCACTGCATAGCATCGTTACGGAGTTGTTTTTCAAGTTTCTTAAAAGGGAAAAGGACAAGTTAGATTGCGTACATTATTATTTGTTTGCTCCCTAACTGTTGGCTTAATAGCGTTTCTCCTTCCCTCATTTACTTTGTATACTCATTTTGGTTTTTATAATAAATCTTAAACTCATTCATTGACATATTCATTGCTATCTCTCGATTATCATATTTAATCATGTCTGTCGTTTGTAATTCTTTTTTATACTGAACAATATCCTCCAAAATTACAGCCCAAAGATCACTTGTAGAATCAAAAACCTTCTTACCAATCCACCATTTTACAAAAGTTCCTGCATTTTTTTGTTTTGCTTTTTGCTTAAAAATGATCAATGCTTTTTCAATAAAATGATCTTCATACCCTCTAACTTCACTCCCCTTAATTGTTGGAATAATCTGTTTGAATGCAATCCCTTCATCAACCCCAAACGCTGTTAATTTTTTGTAAGCATTAAATTGAGCCCAAGGCAAAGCATTGATTTCTTCCTCTTTTGGTATGACACCTTGTCCCCATAAAGGTAATGAAGCAAGACCTTGCTTTGATTCTTGATCTGTAAAAACAAATCGAATAGACTTTGTACTTCTCCCCTCTTTTATAGATTCAATTTTTAATATTTTTACCGTTGTTTTTTCATTAATTTCTTTCATTGAAGTTTTTAAAACCCATCGATTAAAGTCTTTAAATTTCGAATACCGATCCTTTAAACCCAATAAAAACTTCAAGTGTTTTACTTCATAAACTTCCTGGCTAACCGTTTCATGTTTCGCTCTTCGGTTTCTTATTCCTTTTAAAATTTGAAAAATTCGGATAGCATGTGAACCTCTTAACCTATTGATTTCAGGTCGATACAATCGAACATATTGAGTTAACCCCAATAGGAATTGTCCCATTAATGGATCAAAACCAAATCGTATTAAGATTTGACCATCTTTTTTAACGGGCATAGCAGAAGAACACCAATTAATATAACCTCGCAACTCATAACCATCGACCTTTACACCACTTCCAAAATGAATTTTAGAGGTCAATTCATCACAAATTTTATCAATTTCTTGATAAATTGAATTTGATTTCTTTGAATTTGAACTACTTGGAATCGCATATTGAATCAATTCTGTCAAAGGAATTTCGATTGAAATAGGTAATTGTTCATCTTCTACAGGGTTAATATATCGAGCAATAATATAACACAGCACCTTCACAGCCCTTGGTGTCAGACTGTAAGAACCATGATATATCAACTTATCATCAAACCGAACTATTAAATTTGTATCTTTCATAATTTAGATATGGTATTACAAATATAATACTTTTATGCTAAAGGGGGAGAACTTTTTTAACTCTCCCCTTTTAGCATAAAATGGATTACTGAACTTCTCCCTTTTCGTTACAGAACTTCTCCCCTTTTAATTACTGAACTTCTCCCCTTTAGCATAAAATAGATTACTGAACTTCTCGCTTTTCATTACTGAACCCCTCCCCTTTTAACCTTAATTGTTATAATCTAATCTTCTGATTATCAATTATTTACTTTCGATTTTTAGAATCCCCTAAAAAAGAAAAGATATTAAGTTTAAAAGATATTAAAAAGTCTTAAAAGGGATACGACGTTAATAAAATTTCATTCTTTTAAAAAAAAAGATTGTTTCTACGTAGATTTCTGTGAAATCTATCCTTAATTAAGAGTATCTATAAAAATTAGAAATGTAAGAAAGCAATTACTGAACTTCTCCCCTTTTAGATTAAGCTCTTATTTTTGATGAAATTTTTTGTACTAACTTTGAATAATGGCTATTTCTCTCTTTTTAACGCTTATAATAGCTTTTAACTTGAAAAACGAGTATGGAGTCACGCCAAACTTTTTAATAGCTTAAAATGGAATAAAATAAGTAAATAATTGATTACTGAACTTCTCCCCTTTTAAATTTCTTTGGGTTAAGGTTTAATCAACAATTCCCCCTACCTCGTTTGGGTTTAAGGTAAAAAACCTAAGATAGAGAGATTAATGATTAATGAGTAGTTGGTAGTATCAGTTAAATGCTACCGGTTAGTTATCGTTTTGAAATAATACAGAAGTGTTTTTTCACAGAAATACTTTAATATTTAATTATAGTTCTGTGAAATACTATTAATACAGAAATGTTATTTAATATTAAAACTTTAATATCTTTTCATATTAATACAGAATAATTTTTCTACACTATAATAGTTCTGTGAAATACTATTAATACAGAAATATTCTTTAATATTAAAGTATTAATATCTTTTCATATTAATACAGAATAATCTTTATATACTATAATAGTTCTGTGAAATACCATTAATACAGAATAATCTTTATATACTATAATAGTTCTGTATTAATGTTTTTTTGTACTAAAACAGTATAGTTTTTCTGTTTTAGTACAAAACTGTTTTTTTATGAAACTGTTTTTTTGTAGTATTACATTTCTGTTTTAAGGGTTTAATATTAAATCATATTAAAACAGAAGTATTAAAATATTTTTTTACAATTCTGTTTTGTAACATAAATTGATATACTAAATAATGGAAGCTAAAATACTAAGTATTGCTAATCGAAAAGGAGGTGTCGGAAAATCTACGATAACGACGCTTTTGGCATCTGCGATTGCGATTGATAAAAAAAAGAAAGTTTGTATCGTGGATTGTGATAGTCAAAAGTCAATCACTAAATATAGAGAAATGGAAAGTGGAGCTTTTCCGGATGAAAAAATACCTTATACAATAGAACCTTTATCATTTAAATTTCTCCATGATTTCTTGCAGTATAATAAATCAAAGTATGATTATATTTTCATAGATATTCCTCGGATTACAGATAATGAAGAAGGGAATCAATTATTACAAATTTTAGGATTTTGTGATGGAATTTTAATTCCATTTTTAGGTGGAGTTTATGAAAGTTTGAGTACAAAAGATTTTATAAAAGCCATTCAAGTTTTGGCCAATTATAAAAAGAGTGTTTCTATTGATTTTGAATTTTATGGTGTATTGAACCGTAAATCAAGAAAAAAAGAAAATCAAGAAACGATTGATTTTTTAATATCCGAAGGTTTAGAAGTTTTTGATAACTCATTAAATAACTTAAAGTTATTTTCAAGTCCGTCCACCTTATTTTCTGTGTTTGAAGATGCAGAAGGACGAAAACGATTTACGGAGTTTTTTAAAGAGTTTTGTGCAAAATTTAATGTAGAATAAATTCATAAATAATCATAAAATGGCTAAGAGAAAATTAAGTATCAGTAATCTAAGAAATATACCAACCGATATTGCAAAAGAAGCCGCAAAAGCAATGGAGGGTGAAAATGTGAATACTGAAAAAACAGAAAAACAGAAAAATATTAAAACAGAAACTAAAGCGACTATAAAACAAACACCTAAAAAAATAGCTAAAGTAGAAACTCGTAAGGATAATATTACTTACAAAACGTTGCGAATTAATAAGGATTTGCATTATAGATTAAAAGTAAAAGCCTTGGAGCAAGAAATGAAAATGACGGATTATATTGAATATCTTTTGGAGCGAGGAATCAAGTAGTACTACCTACTTTTTGAAATAATAACAAATAGATAAAATATATGGCAACGAAAAAGACAATTACAGTACAGGGAACAGAGATACGGTTTTATTACGAACGAGAAGAGGATTTTTTGTCCTTAACGGATATTGCTCGGAAGTTTGATGAGCGAACAGGTCGTTTGATTGCAAACTGGTTGAGAACGAGAAGTACGGTAAGTTTTTTGGAAGCATGGGAATTATTGCATAACCAAGATTTTAATATACTCGAAAGTGAGTATATTAAAAATCGAACTGGTGATAATGCATTTGTATTGAGTGTGGTAGATTGGAGAGAAAAAACGAATGCAATAGGTATTCGAGCAAAAAAAGGACGATATGGCGGAACGTATGCACATCGAGATATTGCATTTGAATTTGCCTCTTGGCTAAGTCCGACATTTAAGTTGTATGTTTTTAAAGAGTTTCAGCGATTAAAGGAAGTTGAAGCAAAAGAAAAACATGAAACTTTAGAATGGAATGTTAAGCGTTTGTTGTCAAAGGTGAATTATAAAATTCAAACAGATGCGATTAAGAAAAACTTAATTCCATCAAATATTAAACCTGGTATCAAAGGTTATTATTACGCATCAGAAGCAGATTTACTGAATATGGCGATGTTTGGAATGACGGCTAAAGAGTGGAGAAATATCAACCCAAAAATGAAAGGTAATCTTCGGGATAATGCAACACATGAGCAACTACTGGTTTTGGCCAATTTAGAAACCCATAATGCAGAATTTATAAAAGATGGTTTAAGTCAGGAAGAGCGTTTGGAAAGACTTAATGAAATTGCTATTTATCAAATGCGATTATTGATTAATATTGAGATATAAAAGAAGGCATTGTTTACATATGTAAACAATGCCTTCTTTTACAATAACCAATTACCCAACTTCACCCAAATTTTCATTAAACCCTGTTTCTACTTCAAACTTTTCCAAACTCGGTAAACCATTTTTCATTTTAACAACAGCTTCCCAATTTTTCGGTTTCAAAGTCGGATTTTTCAATTTATCAAATCGCAATAACGATAGCGTTTTGGAATCTATCCAAACATTAAAACCTTCAAATAATAAGATATTAATATGTTGTTGTGCGGTTGCCATTCGGTTTTGAATAGTTTTGGGTTTTCGATTTTCCTCAAATGCTCGTCGGAAAGATTGTCGGGCATTTCTGACGTGTTTTTCGTAAGGGAAAAATTGAGTTTCTAATTGTAGAATCGTTGCCATTTTTGAATCGGTTTCCCTTTCAGAATTATTTTTTGAAACAGTTTCTGAAACTGTTTTTTTGACATCAGATTGAAACCTTTGATCCTCAAAAGTTTCAGCTTTTGATTCAGCATTTACAGTTGTTTCACTTTCTGTTTCAGATTCATTATCAGGCGTAGTTTCACTTTCACTCTCACTGTCACTCCTACGTTTCCTCGGTTTCTCAATACTTCCACCACCTTGAGCAAACTTCAAATACAACTCAAAACCCCACATTATCAAAAATGAAAGGATATTAATGCCAACATTCGCACCCATTGCGATTAATCCAAACAAGGCCAATTTTTCTTGTTTACGCTCGTTTTCTGCGATCGTAGCATTGACATCATTAATTTTAGATTGTTCGGCCAAAACGATGGTTTTTCCGTGTCGTTTCCGGGCGTCTGCTAAGTCGGTTTTTTCTTGTTGGATAAGATTTCCAAGGCTATTATTTAGCGTAATTAATTGTCGTTGACCTTTGATAATGGCTTCTCGATGTTCCCACGGAGCTTCCACTTTATTCACATAACTATTGACAATTTTTTGCTTTTGGACAATCATTTTTTCCATTTTTGAAATCTGCGTTTTGACCTCATTTTGTGCCGTTTTTGCTTCGGATTTTATGGTTGATAATTCCGCTTCGTTTTTCGCTTCTTTTGATTTTATTAAATCATCATTGTAGGTTTTATCTTTTTCTAAGGATTGCGTTTTGAGGGTAGGAGAGAAGCTTTCAACAGCATGAACGCTTCCTTTTTTGCTCAAAAAAATAGTCGAATACAACGAACCGCCTGTAAACATCAACGTCACCAACATCATCATTCCATACGCCAAACTTCGATAAAACAAACCTCGAAATAGATTTTTGGCCGTAATCGTTGCGGATTCCCCAAGCATGACTTGAATGATAAGTGAACCGATAAAAGCAATAACTACGCTTTGCCAGGTTGATTCACGAGCTGCGTAAACCAAGCCGTAAATCACAAAGCCATCGGCAAAACAACCCAATACTCGCAATGGATAACCGATGACGTAATAGACGATAAACCAAAAAGGAGCGTAGAGTTTTTGGAAGTTGTAAGAAGTGTCAGCTTCGACTTTTTCTTGCATGAAAGATTCTATATTGACCATGATTAATATTTTTTTTGTCTGTAGGTACAACCTACAGTTACTCATATTCAACCTTTCCAAGGTTGTTTTGAGTAGTGATAATAAGTGATTTTTTAAATAATTGTAAATGATGCTAACCGATTAAAAATCTAACACTTTCTGTCATGCCGACGTAGGTCGGTATCTCCTGAGCGTAAGGACTCAATATTCAAAAAGTTCAGGTTTTGTGTTCTTACGATGAGGAGATTCCGACCTACGTCGGAATGACGGTCTTTTTCTAATTTCAGCATTGAACCACAGATATTTTTTGTGATAATTCATTAATAACTGAAAGTATTGGTTTAGTAGATTTTGCTGTTTGGATTTGTTTAGATTTTTGTTTACAAAACCACGTTAATTGCCCAGCTTTTCGTCCTCGTTCAACCAAACTCTTCGCATTTTCGATATCTTGAATCCAAGTGTTTACAGCGGTTTTATTCTTGGAATCTAAAACGTTTAAGGCATTTTCATAAATAGCTAAATGCGTTTCTACCAATTGTAAACAGCGGTAAACATGAGCTTCGTTATCACATTGTTGTCCATAGATTTTATTCAAAATGGCATCTGTTTTTGGCATCAAAACAGCGACTTGTTTACGGACTTTTTTTGGTGCAACGGCTTGTTGTTCAATGTAATTTGGTAAAGCGTTTTTGTTCAAATTAGCATTGAACCAATTGAAAAAATGACGCTTAATCGCTGTAATGTCTACATAAGTTGCACCGCTCGAAATAGAAGTTTCTGTGAAATGTTTTAACAACAAATCAAAATTTGTAATCGTCAAAATTTCAATTGTGTTAACTTGTACACAAATGTTTTTTCCAACAAATTGCTTTTTCCAAACTTCATCATTTTGTAAACAGGGTAGGAGGTCGGTTGCCGTTTTCTGTTCACTTTTCCTTTCTTGTTTTCCTTCTTGTTGAATAACTTCAACTTTACTTTTATCATTTTTCAAAAAAGCAGCATCAGCAGCTCTTGTTTGTTGTTGTTGTATTTTAGTATTACTATGTTTAGTATTACTGTAATTAGTATTACTTGGTGTCATGGTTTTTGGTCGGTCGGAATTATCGACAGACGGTTTTTCCGTCCTACTGGTTTTCGGTACGTCGGTTTTCTCGTCCTTCGGAAAATCAGTTAGAGCAGCTAAATTTTTTTGAGTTGATTTCGGCTTTGATTTTTTAGATTTTGGACAGTTGCCAAGGCACAGTTTGTAAACTGTACCTTCAAATTTTCCTGTTTCATTATTCCAAACCTTTACCAATTCTACATAACCCAACGCCTTCAATTCCTTGAAACCTGTTCGCACAGAATGTTTTCCATCCGCATCCGAACGCTCGACAATTTCATCAATGTAAATTTTCCAATTTTTCGGTCGAGAGAGTAGGAGTGCTAAAATTCCTCTCGCTTTGAAGCTCAATCTTTCATCCAATAAAACGGCATTGGAGATTTGGGTAAAGTTGCTATTTTTTGCCTTTGTTTCAGGCATCACGCTTTCTTCTTGCCGTTTTGACGGCAATTCGTTACTTTTGCTCATGATAATTTACTTTATCAGGGGAGATGAATTGTGTGACTACCAATCTTAGCAATTCACTCCCCATTATTAAATCAAAAATTAATTCGATACAATTTTAGTAAATTTTTGTTTATTAAACAACATTATTCGATAAAAATATTATTTGTGAATATAAAATCACTTTCAATCAGCCAACGACTAAGACTTTTTTTAGATAATTTAGGTATCGAACAACAAGAGTTTGCCAATGCTTTAGGTATTAGTAAGCAGGTGGTTTCTAATGCCATAAATGGAAGAACAAAATATCCAAAAAGTGATTTTCTTATTCAGATTATTGATAGCTATCCTAATTTGAATATATACTGGTTATTAACGGGATCTGGAGAAATGTATGTTACGGAATCATTATTCACTGAAGAGAATCATAGGCTATTAGAAGCGTTAAAAGCAGAGAACTCTAAGTTGAAAGACAAAATAATTGAGTTATTAGAGAAATTGAATAACTAGATAACTGGATAAAATAACCTGTTTCAAAACCATTCAAATAAATAAAAATTCTATTCAAATTATTTTGGAGCAAGTAACAAAGCGGACTTTTTTGATGAAAAATACGAATCAAGAATATATAGTTATTTATTTCTCAATTCTAAGCACTCCTTTAATTTATTCTTGGTAAAACGGCATAGTCAGTAATCTTTGTGACTATGCCGTTTTTTGTTCAGAATAGAGCTTGTGTTACAAACGGACGCCAGTAATTTATTAGAAAGTTAATATTTGCAATAACGAGTTGAGAATCAAAAAAATGTAGTAGTACTAAATAGCAGCTAATCTCGGTTTAATATTTTTTTAATATTTTCACTGTAACTAATTAATAATTAGTAGTTTATGAAATTAGTGTTCAGTTTTTTATTTTTCACGAACAAGACGAAAAGTTCTTAATTGACGTTTTTTAATAATATGATATTTGATAGAAACGTTTTTAATCTAAAATTTGATCGAATTTTGCATGTAAATTATTTTTAGATGATTTTTTCATCCAAAAGACCAGCTAATCTCGGTTTAATATTTTTTTAATATGTTTACTGTAACTAATTAATAATCAGTAGTTTATGAAATTAATGTTCAATTTTTTATTTTTCACGAACAAGACGAAAAGCTCTTAATTGACGTTTTTTAATAATATGATATTTGACAGAAACGCTTTTGATCTAAAATTTGATCGAATTTTGCATGTAAATTATTTTTAGATGATTTTTTTATCCAAAAGACTGATTCATTTGAATTTTTTTATTAAAAATTAATAAAATAAACATTTTACACATAAAAAAATGATTATCAATAGTTTACAAATAAATATGTGAATAATTTTAAACCGAGATTAGCTGATTTCATTCGACTTGTTAAATGATAATTATTTAAAATTATAAGTAATTGATTATGAATATTATTCAATCGATTTAGAAATCACATCAATTTTATGAACTGTTGCAAATCAACACTGAAAAAGGATAAAACATATTAAGGTATTTATAGGATTTTCCATTTTCCGTTGTAATTTTAGGGAGCGATAATTAGAAATAAATTTTGAATACATCAATTATATGAAATTATATCAAACGCTCTCCCCATAAAAGCTAGTAAAGTTTATCTTTGTCGCTTTTATTAAATTAATATAATCAAAAAAATCATGTCAAAATATTCTGTTTCTTTTGTTGCAGGTGCTTTGTTATTACAAGAAACTATTGTAATTGTTCCTTTATTGGTAAATGAAGATGAAGCCGCAATACAAGAAGAGATAGAAATAGGGAATTTGACAGGAATCAATGCGGTTTCTTCTCGAAAGCGGAAAATTTCAGAAATCCGAAAACGGTTTAATGCGGTTCCGATTGAAGTCTGGGAAGCGTTTCTCAATGCAGATAAATCGGAGCGTTTAGTCCTTTTGTATTATGTTTGTTTGAAAACCTATTCTATTCTTCAAGATTTTCATATTGATATACTTTTGAATAAATGGCGACGGTATGATATTGAAGTTTCAACTTCTGATTTTTTGAATTTCTTATTTCAGCAGGCGGATAAACATCCCGAAATTTTTGAATGGACAGAATTAACGCAGAAAAAAGTAGCCAGTGTTGCCATTTTAATGCTAAAAGAACTTGGTATTTTAAAAGAAAAAGAATTAAAACAAGTAGATTTACCTGTTTCTTTTTGGCAACTATTTCTTAGATTTAGCGAATCATGGTTCTTAGAGGTCATGTTTTTAGATCAAGAAGAAATACAACTGATTACAGAAAGTAACGTGTCATGAACATAGATAAATTAGTAGATTTATTAGAAGATAAAGGTTTTCAAGATCCTCGAACGGGAAATTTGTTTTTTGGTGCGTACATTTATACCTATGACCCAAAGGAAGAATATACGCTGCAAAGTGATCTCAAAAAGCTAACGCAACGTCTGAAAAGACCTAATAATTTCTTAGATTGTTTGACCATTGATATTTATGAATTTTTTATTGAATATTTAAAATCGCATCGTTTTGGTCAGTTTACTTTTTTTGAAGAAGCGATGGAACAGGAAAAAGAAAACCCTGAAAAAGCCTATGAATATTTATTATATGAAATAGAGAACGATGATTTTTACACCTACTTAGAAAAGAAAATAAAAACACACTTTGAAGGGGAAGACGATAAAAAAGTGTACCTGCTAATTCACGGTATTGGACAAGTTTATCCTTATCTCCGAGCTAGTACTTTTTTAAAAAGAACCGAAGCCTTAATTAAGAATTTCAAAATTATTGTTTTTTACCCCGGTGCATATAACGAAAACGAATATGCCTTATTTAATGAATTAAGAACGGATAATATGTATCGAGTAACACTCTTGAATAACTTAATAGCTTCGTAATCGTAATCGTAATCGTAATCGTAAACGGAGGCAGTTTCTAAAACCGCCTCCATTTCTCACAAGTAAAAACCTTTAACTTTATAAAAACCCAAAGCTTATGTACATTGGACAATTATTTGAAAAAGATATTGAAAGAAGAATCAATGCAGCCGTTGTTGTTAGTGAATTAGATGATAATTCTGTTCAGCAAGAGATTGAAGAATATATTTTTACGCCTGATATTATTAATAATGTCTATAAGTTTCTTAATGCCGTTACGAATACCAAAAAATCTAAAACAGGTATCTGGATTAGTGGCTATTATGGCTCGGGTAAATCTCATTTTATTAAATATTTATTCTATTGTTTAAATACAAATTACCGAACAAAAGCTATCGCTCGATATTTAGAGAAGATTAAAGATTTAGATGTTGATACGATACCTGAAGTAACTTTGAGCGAAGCCAGTTTGATGACAAAAAAAATGGATAAGTTCGAGGTTGATGAGATTATCTTTAATATTGATGTCGTTTCGGGAGAGAAAAATAAAGATGCGATTACCAATGTCTTAATCAATCAGTTTAACAAATTCAGAGGATACAACGATGTAAATATTCCTTTAGCTTTGTTAGTGGAAAAGCCATTAAATCAAAAAGGATTATTTGAAAGTTTCAAAGTAAAATTCAAGGAAGCGTTTGGGCAAGATTGGCGAGGTAGTGAGATTCGTGCCATTCAGCGTTCACTTGGGCAAGTAATTGAAATTGCTCAATCTTTAGATAATACAATTGATGTCGAGTCTTTGAGAAATGCCATTCAAAATCAGAGAGATTATCGAATTGAAGATTTAATTCAAGAGTTCCGAGCTTATTTGGAGGATAAACCCGACACTTACCGTTTGGTCTTTTTATTAGATGAAATGAGTCAATATATCGGCTCAAACACCAGTCTTTTACTGAACTTACAATCTATTATTGAAGAAATTGGTACGCATTGCGACAGTAAAATTTGGATTGTTTGTACCGCTCAACAAGATTTGAGTAATTTGATTGAAAATCGAGATAATAAAACAGAAGATTTTGGTAAAATATTAGGACGTTTTGAAACCATGATTTCTTTGCAAAGTCAAGATGCCGCTTACATTACCAAAAAAAGGGTCTTGGACAAGAATGTAGATGGAACAGCTGAAATGACCAAGTTTTTCAATAAGAATAAAGTGGCGATTGAAAATCAGTTTGTCGTGGTTCATGATTTATATAAAAACTATGTCAATCAAGACGATTTCTTATTGACTTATCCTTTTATTCCTTATCAATTTCAATTGATCACCGATGTGTTTGCCGCTTTTAGTCAAGCAAAGTACGTCGGAGAAGGTGTACGAGATACGGAGCGTTCTATATTGGGGATTACTCATTTTACAGCTCAACTTTGTAAAGATGAAGATACAGGATATTTTGTTCCTTTTGACCAGTTTTTCAATGAACAACTCAAAAAGAACTTAACGCATTATGCGAATAATATTATTGCAAGAGCTTATAATATTGAGAGAATTAGAAAAGATAAATTTGCCATTCGAGTCGTGAATGTCTTGTTTATGTTGTCGAGCTTATCAGAAAGTAAACAAATCAATTTCCCTTCTACGGTTGAAAATATTGCCTTGCTATTAATGAATAGTTTGTATGACCAAAAATTGGATTTACAAAAAAAGGTACAAACAATTTTAAGTGTATTAGTTAATAAGAAAATCATTCAAGAATCGGAAAATAGTTACCGATTTTATAAAGAAGATGAAATTGAAGTCGCTAATTTAATTGAACAAACTTCAATTAATAATGAATACCGTTTGGAGCGTTTACAAAAAGATATTTTACCTAAAATAGTGGGTAATTTTAAATTGAATTATCCTTTTGGAAACAACAATTTCAAAGCAGCTTTGATGATTGATGATAAGCAAGTAAACACTAAAGGTGATTTCAAAATACAGTTTTTGTTTTATGAGCAGAAACCCGTTGAAGAATTGGCTTTAACCGTTGCGAAATCGGATTTGATGGTTTGTTGTTATGAATGGTTTAGGAAGGACAAAAGTCTAATGAATTCTTTTCAGAAATATGCTAAAACGGATAAGTTTATTGGTGAAAACGGTAATGCAAAAGGAAAACGAAAAGATACGATTCAGAACTTTAGAATAGAAGTCGATAAAACGAGAGGTTTATTAATTGAAGCTTTCAAAAAACACTTTCTAACAACCCGATATATTTCCGCTAATCAAGTGATTCAAGCAGATGAAGTACCGAGAGAAAAGGCAGAAGATCGTTATGAAGCCATTATTAATAAACACCTAAAAGAAGTTTATCATAAAAATGAACTCGCTGAAAAATACACAACGAACCAAAGCGAATTTAGATTAAAAGCCGCAGCTGCAATCGGAGCAATCAAGACAAAATCGCTCTTACCTGCCGAAGATGATGTCGAGAATTTCCTTTTGGCTTCGCCTCAAGGCGTAACGGTTAGCGATACGGTGAAGTATTTTGAGAAAGCACCTTATGGCTGGAAAGATATCAGTACGCTACACGTTTTGGTGGAATTAGCACGAAAAGAAAAACGACAATTTGAACTTAAAAACGAGCCTTTAGAACTTGAAAGTTTTGGGATTCAAGCCCTAAATACTCGGACAAGAGATGCCATTGTTATTCTACGTCAAAAAGGATTTTCTCCTGCGGAGATTAGCAACTTTATTGAAAATATCAACTATAATATTTTTGCGGAAACACTGGTCAGTTCCAAAATAACAGATTATAAAACCATTCGAGAACAGTTTAAACACGCTTTAGAACAAAAACTTAAAGATGCCAATGCTTTGAAGGAAGCACATGGTGGAAAACCGTATAATGTCAATTTTACTGATTTTTATAGAATGGTTTTTCAATTGTTGCAAGAACGAGATGCAACCAAATTATTAAATTTATTAAATGATAATAAAACGGAATATCGAGCAATTCGAGATAATTACGTGCAACTCAAAGAGTTTATCGAAGATAGACAGCCATTATTAGTAGAATATTACGATTTCGTTGAAAATAATTATAATAATTTTAATCGGTTGGGGGAAGTCGAAAAGGTACAATCGAAACGGTTAAGAGAATATCTAAAATCTGATGCCAATCCTTGGGTGCATTTTCCCGAAATGAAGAAAATTCATAAGGTATTAAAACGAGCGATTGATAATAAAGTCGTGGAATTGCAACAAAATGTGGTCGAATTGTATCGTGCTGCGTTTGAAGATTTGGAAACGAAACGAACCGAACTCAAAGTACAAGGTATTTTACCCGATGCAACAGCATTTTTGGAACAATTAGGCAAGTTGAAAGTCATTACGGAATTGCAATTACAAAAAGAACGCCTTAGTTCTTTTAAGTCGAGAATGACGAAGGCGTTATACGATGCTGTTCCAAAACCAAAAACGACATCAATATCGACATCAACACCGAAACCGAAACCGACTACTGACACGCAAGACGAAGATAAAAGCACAACGGAAACACCTTTGGAAACACCTGTTTACGAACAGCCCCGAGCGATTATTTTTAAAGTGAGTGAAGCAAGTGATTTACGAAAAGAAATTAAAAACGAAGGTGACTTGAACGATTATATCAACTCACTTCGAGCAAAACTCTTAAAAGAATTAAGGAATAATAAGATTATTATTTTAGAGTAGTAAATTCGGGAAAGACCGAGGCGGTTTCCAAAACCGCCTCGGTCTGTGCGTAAAAAAGTAAATTCGGGAAAGACCGAGGTGGTTTCCAAAACCGCCTCGGTCTGTACGTAAAAAAGTAAATTCGAGAAAAACCGAGGCGGTTTTTGAAACCGCCTCGGTTTCTTATCCATATATTAATAAAAAAAGAAAAATGAATACGAATGCTTTAAAGATATTTGCGAAAGAGGCGAGAGATATATTAATACCTGCGGTGTCGCAGCGATTATTGTATTGGGGATTTGATACGAAGGGACAATCATCGGAAGAGTTGATGCTGATTGAAGGCGGTTATATTTTTAGAGGAATGCCTTTTAATGATCCGACGGTTCCCGAAAAGTTTCAACGATTACAAGGAAAAATACAGAATGACCAAAGCTTTAAAGATATTCGAGAAGAAGCCGCTTACACTTGGTTCAATCGCTTAATGGCGATTAAAATATTAGAAAAAAATGGTTACGAAAAACCAATTTTAGCTTATTCTGAAGGCACGAATACACCGCAAATATTGCAAGATGCCAGGCGGAAAGTCTATACGATTGCGGACGAAAGTACGCAGGCGTTACTCCAAACTTATTTATTAAACAATGAAGAAGAAGCGGCATTTGCTTTGTTATTGACGGATTATTGTAATCAACAGCCTTTGTTGAAAACCGTTTTTGGAAGCATTAATGATTATACCGAACTCTTAGTGCCGGGTAATGCCCTTTCTTCTAAAGGCATTGTGCAATATATCAATAATACGACCGCAATCACGGATGAAGCGTATCAAGAAGTCGAGCTAATCGGTTGGTTATATCAGTTTTATATTTCGGATCGGAAAGATGAAGTTTTTGCTGGATTTAAGAAACGTAAAAAGGCGAGGGCGGAAGATATTCCTGCGGCAACACAAATTTTTACGCCTAAATGGATTGTCCAGTATATGGTCGAAAATACGGTCGGCAAACTCTATTTAGAAATAGAACCCGATGCCGATGATTTTCGAGAAAGTTTGGAATATTTCGTGAAGACCGAGGCTGTTTTGGAAACCGCCTCGGTCTCATCCGTAACCGCCTCAATTTCGTCTATCGAAGACATTCGGATTTTAGATCCAGCTTGTGGTTCTGGACATATTTTGGTGGTGGCATTTGACGTATTAATGAAAGCTTATGACGAGGAAGGGTATTCGCCTCGACAAGCGGCGGAAAAGATTTTGTACCAACATTTATATGGTTTGGATATTGATGACCGAGCAGCACAATTGGCGAATTTTGCGGTGCGACTGAAAGCGGCTCAATATAATCCAAATTTATTGCAACCGAAAGCCGACAGCACGGACGAAGTTAATATTTATGCTTTTCCGGAAGCAGCTACTTTTTCGGCAGCCGATATTGCCTTTGTCTTGGGCGAAACTTGGCAAGATAAAACCTTTGCTTTAGAAAATGCTTTGACGATATTGGCTCAAGGTAAAAACTTGGGTTCTGCGATAAAGTTGACGGAGTTTGATGCCGAAGATGCGGTATTTTTTAAAAACCGATTGGCAGAACTGACCAAAGGTTCACAACAAAATCACTTGAGCTTTTCGGAACAACAACAGTTTTATAAACTCCGTCCGTATTTACGAATTTTGACGATTTTGATGGATCGCTTTCCTGCGGTCGTGGCAAATCCGCCGTACATGGGCAGCGGTTCGATGAATGCCGATTTGAAAAATTATTTGGATAAAAATTATCCGATTTCTAAGTCGGATTTGATGACCGTTTTTATGGAGTCTATTCCTAATCAGACTTTGGAAGGTGGTTATTTTGGTATTATCAATATGCCTTCTTGGCTGTTTTTATCTTCTTTTGAAAAATTAAGAAATTTTTATATTAAAAATTATCGCATCAATTCTTTATTACACATGGGACGAGGAATTTTTGGAATTGACTTTGGTTCAACGGCTTTTATTGTTCAAAAAACACCACCAAACAATCGAATAGGAAATTACTTTAGATTACACGAAAGAAATTTTCAACATATTCATTTTGACGATATTAAAAAATTGTTTTTAAATAGTAATGGCAATAAAAATTATAAATACGATTTTTCCCTTTATCGTGGTGAAGGTGGCACTACTGAAATTACAACAGAAAGTATAACAACAGGACAGCAAATTTTTTATCCAAATATTGCTCAAAATAATTTTGCTAAAATCCCTGGTAGTCCGATTGCTTATTGGGTGAGTGAGAAAATTAAAGAGGTTTTTCAAAAAGAGGAAAAAATTGGTACGCATTGTAAAGTAATAGCAGGTATTTGCACTGGAGCGAACGCAGAATTTATTTTTGATTGGTATGAAATTTCATTTCAAAATATTCATTTTAATAGTGAAAAAATCAATAAAAGTGGATTTGTTCCTCATAACAAGGGAGGTGAAGCAAGAAAATGGTATGGAAATCATACAAGTGTTTTAAATTATAATTTGGAAGCACTTCAACGTATGGAAGAAAAGAAAGGATTTAGACATGACGGAAATGAATATTACTTTAAACCTTGTATTTCTTGGGCGAAGATAACTTCGAAGGTAAACACTTTTAGATATTATCCCAAAGGATTTTGTTTTGATAGTGCTGGTTTGGGTTGCTTTTTTAATTATGATATAATTAATTTAGAATTATTAGCATTACTTAATACAAAATTAGCTTCTAATTTATTGAAAATAATAAACCCAACTTTAAATGCTTCTCCAAGTGTTATTAGAAAACTTCCATTTCCTAATAATAAAATAAAAGATAATATTCAAAATTTAACCCAAATCAACATCGAAATTTCCAAAACGGATTGGGACAGTCGAGAAACGTCATGGGATTTTGAGCAATCGCCGCTTATCGCCGCACAAGGTACCGATTTGGCGGCAGCCTATGATAAATGGGAAAGACAAGTCACGGTAGCTTTCTATCAGCTTCACGCAAATGAGGAAGAACTGAACCGTATTTTCATAGATATTTATGGTTTACAAGCCGAACTCACGCCCGAAGTACCGCTGAAAGATATTACGATATTACAAAGTGAAGTCAAGGGGAAAGAGGTAGAAAAAATCGAAGTCGGTGCTGCTTTACCGATTAATCGAGGCGAAGTCATTCAGCAGTTAATCAGTTATGCGATAGGCTGTTATATGGGCCGTTATCGCTTGGATAAAACGGGTTTACACATCGCACATCCGAATGCGTCAGCATCGGAAATCGCAGTGTATGACTTAAAAGACCGAGGCGGTTTTGGAAACCGCCTCGGTCTGGACGTGGATTTGGAGGAAGGGGACTTAAAAGACCAAGGCGGTTTTCAAAACCGCCTCGGTCTGGAGGAGGTTGGTTTATCGCCCCTTACTTTTGAAATAGACGAAGACGGCATTATGCCGATGATGGGTTCCGCTTGTTCTTTTGCCGATGATGCGGTGACGCTGGTAAAAGCCTTTATAGAAAAGGTTTGGGGCGAAGATAGTTTGACGCAAAATCTCAACTTTATCAATGATGCTTTGGGCGAAACACTGGAAAGTTATTTAATCAATCCATTGAAATATTGGAAACATCATACCAGTACCTACAAGAAACGACCGATTTATTGGCTTTTTGCAAGCAGCCAGAAAGGCAAACCTGCTTTTCAGGTTTTAGCATATTTGCATCGCATGGATAAATACACGGTTCAGAAAATCCGCACGAATTATCTACATCCGCATCAGGCTTACCTTTCGGAACAACTCGAACAGTTGGAAAGTAATGGAACTGACCAAAAGACAATCGACAGTTTAGCGCTGCAAGTCACCGAGTGCCGAGCTTATGATGAAACGCTAAAGGCTTTGGAAAACAAACAAATCGATATGGATTTGGACGATGGTGTTTTGGTGAATTATGAGTTGTTCGGTGTGGCGGTACGGAAGGTGTAAACGGTAAAAATCGAGGCGGTTTCCAAGAAAGACCGAGGCGGTTTCCAAGAAAGACCGAGGCGGTTTCCAAGAAAGACCGAGGCGGTTTTGGAAACCGCCTCGGTCTGGAAATATGCTTGTGAGGTCTTTTTTTTTCACGGGAAAGACCGAGGCGGTTTTGGAAACCGCCTCGGTCTGGAAATGTACTTGTGAGGTGTGTTTTTTTTCACGGGAAAGACCGAGGCGGTTTTGGAAACCGCCTCGGTCTGGAAATGTACTTGTGAGGTGTGTTTTTTTTCACGGGAAAGACCGAGGCAGTTTTGGAAACCGCCTCGGTCTGGAAATGTACTTGTGAGGTGTGTTTTTTTTCACGGGAAAGATTGAGGCGGTTTTGGAAACCGCCTCGGTCTGGAATAAGAAGTAATTATGAAAAAGAGAATTAATTATAAGCCTGACTTTTTACCGAATCAGTATTATCACTGTTATAATCATGCGGTGGGTGATGAACAGCTGTTTCGGGAAAAGGAGAATTATAGTTATTTTCTTGATTTGTATAAAAAATATATTGCTCCAATTTCGGTTACTTATGCTTATTGTTTAATGCCAAATCATTATCATTTTTTAATTCGGATTGCCTCCGTAGAACGATTAAAAAGACGATATTTGGAGTTGAAACCTAAGTCAGAAATAGATTTGGAAACGATAAATTGGCATAAATTTGTTACTCGTCAATTTGGCAACTTTTTTAATGCTTACGCTAAGGCAATTAACAAACGTTTTAATCGAAGAGGAGCATTATTTGAAGACGATATCAAACGACCACAAATTGATACGGAAGCCTATTTTTTGAGGACATTGCGTTATATTCATCAAAATCCAATTCACCATGGATTTGTAACCAGTTTGGAGGATTGGGATTTTACTTCTTATTCTGCTTATTTGAGTACGCTTAAAACAGGATTATATAAAACGGAGGTTTTAAACCGTTTTGGAAACTTACAGACATTTTGTGAATTTCACCAAGATTTTAGAATCTTACTGGAGTTTGATGGTATGGATTAGTTTTGGTGAAAAGACCGAGGCGGTTTTAAAAACCGCCTCGGTCTGTGCGTGATTTGGTTTTTTTTACGTGAAAGACCGAGGCGGTTTTGGAAACCGCCTCGGTCTGTGAATAAATTATTAAAATGATACAAGAAAAAGTAGCCGCCTATTTTACAGAAAATACCGCATTGCGAGTTTTATTTTTCTTTGACAACAGCCGCACCTATGCGGAAGCGGTCAAAGATTGGTATTTGATGGATATTGAATTGTTAGAAGGTAGCGAACGGTATTTTCATTTGAAACATGAATTACATATTCGGTTAAAAAATAGAAAGGTCTTTTTATATTTTCCGTTTCCGAAACCGACTGGTAAGGCTTGGGGGAATTTTCCATTGTTGAGTACGTATCATGCGAATGCCGAATTGAAATTAGATGAATACGGACAATTTTTGGAGCGATATAATTTGAAACCGTACCAATTACCGTTGGTGAAAAAGTATCATAAGGTCATTACGGTCAAGAAAGTTGAAAAAGTACTGGCGAAGGTTTTAGATGCAGAAAACTTCACGGAAGCGAATATACAAAGAGGATTGATTGCTTACTATTTAGGTCTAAAATCAGTATCGGAACAATCACATTGTTTGATTCAGTTAATGACGTTGAGCTTGGAAGCAGAAACCTTGCAAAAGGCGGTTAATGCGATTGTTAGTGCGAATCTTGAACCTGTCTTAAAAGATTGGACAAATAAGTATTTTGATGATTCGCTACGTAGCGGACTTAGTCAAGACTCCGTGCGAGTTTTGGTTCAAAAAGCAAAGTATAATTTGATTGTTGGTACAGTTACGAAACGACCTGTAATTGATAATTACCAACGATTTCAGATAAAAGATGCGATTGTTCTCAATCGCTTAGAATCACTTTGGGTCGATTGGAAAAACATCAGTAAGCTTGACGCAATTAATACCGTTTTTGAAACGACCGCAGAAAGTATTCAAGCCGATAAATTGATAGGTTGGTATGGTGTAAAACATGATTACGGTTATGTTACACCTGCAATGTCGGCAGCGGTTTTGTCCAATACATTGGAACAGGTTTTACATCAACCTGAAAAGGTTTTGGAATCAATTATTAGCTGGACGAACCGGGCAAGTTTGGATAAGTTAGCCGCTTATTTTGAAACGATGAAACACCTTTCCGAAACCTTGACTTTATTAAATCAAGAAGATGCTTATCGTTATAATACTTTAGAGGAATACATCAAGCAATATACAGAGAAGTGGTATCAGGTAGATTATCATTACAGAAAAGCGGTCACTTCTTATGCTGCTGTAATGAGGTCAGAAATTATCTTTGAAGTGAAATTTGAACCTGTTTTAGAGGTTTTGCATCAAAAATATGATCGGTATTTAATTCAGTTGAATTTTGAATGGCAAAATTTATTAGCCAATGAAAATTTTGATTATCGTAAAATAAATGTCGCCAAACAAAGTGATTTTTATAAAGATAAATTGGAGCATTTAGGGCATAAAGTCGCTGTGATTGTTTCCGATGGTTTGCGTTATGAGGCTGCTTGGGAATTATACGATGTTTTATTAAAATCAAACGATAAGGTTACGGTAGAGTTGAGTCCGATGTTAGCGTCTATTCCGTCTTATACGAAATTAGGCATGGCCAACCTTTTACCGAATGATGGCTTGACGATTCAACCGAATAAAAATAAAAATGATTTAGATATTTCTATCAATGGGATTTCAACAGAAGGTTTGGTCAATAGGCGGAAAATTTTGAGAAGTAAAAAATCTGATTCCGATACGATTCAATATGATGAATTGATTAATTATACCGAAACCAAAGGAAGAGAATTCTTCAAATCGAGTTCTTTGGTTTATATTTATCACAATCAAATTGATACGACAGGCGATAGTGTTAAGTCAGAATCTCAAACGTTTAATGCAGTTGATAAAACGATTGAGGATTTGAAAAAACTAATTGGTAAGCTCCGAAATAGTTGGAACGTCTATTATATTTTTATTACGGCAGATCATGGTTTTTTGTATAATAGTCAAACGATTTCCGAAGCGTCAAAAGAAGAAATGCCTAAAGAATCCGCAGTTTGGAGTAAGCACAATCGATTTTTATTGAGTGATGCACCCTATCAATTAGATGCTGGTTATACTTTTCCATTATCAAATACAACAAATGCAGTAACGCCAATACAAGTGAGTTTACCTCGTGCGACTAATCGTTTTAAGCGACAAGGAAGCGGAAAGCAATATGTTCATGGTGGCGGAAGTTTGCAGGAAATCACCGTACCAACAATTTTTTATTTCAAAAAGCAAGATGATAGCGATTTGGAACTAGTACAGGTGAGTTTATTAAATAACGGAAGTTTGAAAATAACAGGAAATGCATTGAAGTTACAATTCATTCAAAATGATTCGGTGAATAGTAGTCGTAAAAAGACCGTTTGGTTAATTGGAATTTATACGCAAAATGGCGATTTAATTTCAGATGAAAAGAAACTGACTTTCGATAGTACGAGTTCAAATCCAATGGAACGAATCAAAAGCGAAGTTTTGAAATTGTCTTCGACTGGAAGCAAAAGTAGTTTTTGTTATTTTAGGGTTTTTGAATGGAATAAAAAGAATGCAACCAAGTTAAATCCGATTATAGAACATCGTTTGAATAATAATACCTTGATTGAATTAGATGAATTTTAATATTGAATAAACCGAGGCGGTTTCCAAAACTGCCTCGGTTTTATCTACTTAATAGAGAAACCCGAACCAATGGAATTAGAAAAAAAAATAATCGCACATTTTGAAGGTAAGGTTGTCCGTAAAGATTTATCAAAATTGGTAAAGGGAAATGCGGTTGTGCCGTCTTATGTTTTAGAATATTTATTGGGACAACATTGTGCTTCCGCAGATGAAGACATTATTCAACACGGTTTACAGAACGTAAAGAAGATTATTAAAAGTCACTTTGTACATCGTGACGAAGCGGAAGTCATTAAATCTATTATTCGAGAAAAAGGCAGTCATCGAGTAATTGATAAGGTCTCTGTTCGTTTAAATGAAACTAAAGATGTCTATGAGGCGAGTTTTTCTAATTTAGGTATCAAACGAGTACTTTTAGATAGTGAATCTATCAAGAAACACCCCAAGTTATTAACGGCTGGTGTTTGGTGTATTGTGAATATTGCCCACTTTTTTTCGGAAGAACGAGATACGTCGCCTTGGATAATTGAACAACTCAAACCGATACAAATTTCTCATATTGACTTAGAAGAATATAAAAGCCTTCGAGCGAATTTTACCGCAGCAGAATGGACAGATTTATTGCTGCAATCTATTGGTTTTAATCCCGAGCATTTTACTTTTCGAGATAAATTAATTCAATTGACTCGCCTAATTCCTTTTTGTGAAAATAATTACAACTTTATAGAACTTGGACCTAAAGGAACAGGTAAATCACATTTGTTTTCAGAGTTGTCACCACACGGAATTTTACTTTCGGGAGGAGATGTAACACAAGCAAAACTTTTTGTTAATAACGCTTCGGGTAATATTGGCTTAGTTGGTTATTGGGACACGATTGCTTTTGATGAGTTTGCAGGAAAAGACAAACGAGTCGATCGGAAGTTGGTCGATATTATGAAAAACTACATGGCGAATAAGTCATTTTCAAGAGGTCGAGATGTTTATGGTGCGAGTGCTTCCTTTGTTTTTATTGGCAATACAGATCATTCGGTTGCTTATATGTTAAAACATAGCAACTTATTTGAAGCTTTACCTAAAGCTTATTATGACACCGCTTTTTTAGATAGAATACACGCTTATATTCCTGGTTGGGAAGTTCGGAAGTTGCGAAGTGAAATGTTCACAGATAGTTATGGTTTTATCGTTGATTATGTGGCGGAGGTATTAAGGGAAATGAGAAAAGAAGATTACAGTCATTTGTATCGAGATTACTTTTCCCTTTCTGAGGAGTTAACAACAAGAGATAGAACAGCGGTCGATAAGACTTTTTCAGGTTTGGTGAAAATTATCTATCCAAATGGAAATTGTACTAAAGCCGAATTAACTCAGTTGCTAGATTTTGCTTTGGAAAGTAGAAAACGAGTGAAAGATCAATTGGCAAAAATGGATGAGACTTTTGAAAAATTGACTTTTTCAAGAACCGATAAAAATACGCAACAAGAAACCATTATCGAAACCTTGGAAGTCTTGACGTATCAAAAAGAAATCATTCAAGAAGAAACCGATGATGTAAGAACGTCAATGATTAAAGTTACCAAAGCACCAACGTTACAAGCCAAGACAATTGAAATCAAAGACAATGAAACAGGTGTTTCCTATTTTAACCTATTTGCGGAATACCTTAAAGGAGCAACTGAAATCCATGTCATAGATTCTTATATTCGTTATCCCTATCAGATTAATAATTTTATTGAGTTTTGCTCGATGTTACATAAACTCAAACCCAAAGGTGATGAATTAAAATTAAAATTGACCACATGGAATGATTCGGAAGAAAATAGAAATACGTCAGATGTTCATTTTATAGATGTGACAGAAAGTTTGGAAGCCTTTGAAATAGATTTTGAATATGAATTTGATGCACAAATACACGATCGTTATATCATCGCAAATAATGGCTGGAAAATAATCTTAGGTCGAGGCTTGGATATTTTTCAAAAGGTAGAAGACCGTTTTAGCATGGCAAGGTATAGTCAGGTTTTGAGGCAGTGTCGGGGTTGCATGGTTACTTTTATTAAGGTGTGAATAATGTTATTAAACCTTTCCGTTTTTTCTGAATATTTTTTTTAATCTAAAAATTTGATTATGAGTAGTGAGCATTTTGAATTGAAACCTATTGCGGCTTTAGAAAAGCATCATTTTTTTTATCTCTAAATCATCTAATTTTTTTATAAAAAAATGATTTTTTATTAGAAATAAATAGGATAGCAGAAAGTAATTAATTTTTTAATTAAATAGGTCTATCTAGCTGATAATGAGTGAGTAACAGTTTGATTATTTCAGATTAAAAACGAGTTTTAATCACTTTTTGATTAAGGTTTTAATTGTAAATTTTTAATAGCTTCAGCAGGTGTTTCTGTTTGGATTAAATTTATCTTTTAATTCGGTATTTTTTCTTCTAAATCATAGCGATTCTCGGTTTCGGTATTTTTTCTATACGGTGATTTTTTTTCATCATCTAAACCCTAAGTTAATTCCGTCATTCCTGCGAAGGCAGGAATCTCCTAAGTGTCAAAACACAAATTTTCATGAAGTGCTAATCTAAAAAATTGCGTTTCAATTGTTTACGAATACCTATCTTGTCATCATTTACCCAAGGAAAAAATGGCAGCCTTATTTTTTAAACGCAGCATCTCCTAAATAACTATTTTTGCTATTTTAGTGGATCTTTTTAGGATATATTTCGATAATTTTTCATTAAATCTATTTCCAAAAAAATGAGCTTCGTAATTTAATTTATTATTGATTTTTTCATCTCTAAATCATCTAATTTTTCTACGATTTAATAGGTTATTTTATTAGAAATAAATAGGGTAGCGGTAAGTAATTAATTTTTAATTAAATAGATGTATTTAACTGATAATGAGTAGATAACGTTTTAATTTTTTTGAATTAAAAACGAGTTTTAATCACTTTTTAATTAAGGTTTTAATTGCAAATTTTTAATAGCTTCAGCAGGTGTTTCTGTTTGGATTAAATTTACCTTTTAATTCGGTATTTTTTCTTCTAAATCATAGCGATTCTCGGTTTCGGAATTTTTTCTATACGGTGATCTTTTTTCATCATCTAAACCCTAAGTTAATTCCGTCATTCCTGCGAAGGCAGGAATCTCCTAAGTGTCAAAACACAAATTTTCATGAAGTGCTAATCTAAAAAATTGCGTTTCAATTGTTTACGAATA
>Ga0209712_10000448_pt1 | contig 37071 bp, 34 predicted proteins | sample ArcOceMetagenome_FD_187443 | JGI IMG/M metagenome (GOLD analysis project Ga0209712, IMG submission 187443) | Marine eukaryotic phytoplankton communities from Arctic Ocean - Arctic Ocean - Greenland ARC118M Metagenome (SPAdes) (version 2) | ecosystem: Environmental > Aquatic > Marine > Oceanic...
GAAATTTAAAAAAGCAAAAAACAGTATTGCCCCAGATCTAGAGAATATAGGTATGGTAACAGATGCTGTTTTTTCGGATATTGATAAAGATGGAGATGACGATTTATTAGTTGTTGGGGAATGGATGAAAATAATTGTTTTAGAAAATGAAAAGGGAACTTTTAAGGATAACTCAAAAAAGTTTGGTATCGCAGATGATAGCAGAGGTATATGGTGGTCGATTACAGCCAATGATATAGATAACGACGGAGATGATGATTATATAATTGGTAATTTGGGTCTTAATAATAAGTTTAAAGCGACAAAAGAACATCCTTTTAAAGTGTATGCTAATGATTTTGATAATAACGGTACGAATGATGTAGTGCTGGCAAAGTTCTATAAAGATAGCTATGTTCCCTTGAGAGGTAAAGAGTGTACTACGCAACAAATGCCTTTTATATCAGAAAAATTTAAAGATTATCATAGTTTTGCATCTTCTAAGTTAATAGATATTCTTCCAGAAGATAAAGTTGCTGATGCTGTTGTATATGAAATTAATAATTTCGAAAGTATCATTTTAATCAATGAAGATGGTAAATTAATACGTCAGTCTTTGCCTATAGAAGCACAAGTGAGTCCTATAAAAGGTGTTTTGGTGGATGATTTTAATAATGATGGATTTAAAGATATATTAATTGTTGGTAATCACTATGGAGTAGAAGTAGAAACGGTAAGATATGATGCGGGACATGGCCTATTGTTATTAGGTGATGGTAATAATAATTTTAAATCATCCCAACCTTCACATAGCGGAGTTCATATTCCATTTGATAGTCGTTCTATTTCATCTCTAAATATCAATAATGAACTAGACATTATTTTGGTAACGAACAATAACGATGCTGTAACTTTATTAAAAATAAATAAATAGCTTAAAGCTTAATAAGCCTTTCTTTCTTAGAATAAATTAAGCATAACAACTTATTATTAATAGTATTAATTTATACTTACAGTATTTTTTACTTTTCTTTTTAGTTTTTTGCCACAACATCACCCCTACAAGTGTATTATATTAACATTTTGCTATGGTATATTGATAATTCACTCAGCAAAGAAAAAGATCTTCACACCTACTCTTTATAGTGTTTCATGTAATAAAAGTAGTTTTTTTTTGAGATGTATGTATCATGTAGCGGTTGTTTTTACATTATTAACATATTAACAGTGTTAGATTAGCAATATAATAATTTTAGATTTCCGAGTAAACAAATCACTAAATAGCGGGAGTTTAAAATTTTTTAAAAAAACTATTTACTAATTAAAAACATTTTTATGATGAAAAAAATTACATTAGCCTTATTTCTTTTAACCGCTACATTCGGTTATTCTCAGGAAGTCCTTGAAAATTTTGAAGGTGCTGCGCCAACTTTAAATAATTTTGACGGTTTTGGTTCTTCAGCAGTTACAGCGAATCCAACAAATGCAAGTGAAAAATCTTTAGAACTAATTACCTCAGCAACGGCGGCAGGCTGGCAAGGCTCTGAATTCGTCTTTCAAGGTAAAAAATTAGATTTAACGCAAGCTGATAAAACCATAACTGTTAATATACATTCTACAGTAGCTACTTCTATTTTAGCAAAAGCGAATGGCGGTGAGAATGGTGGCGGGGCATCTGCAGCTGATGCTAATCATGATGGTAATGGATGGCAAACATTAACGTTTGATTTTTCAGCTCCAAAAGATGGTACAGTAAGCGGTGCTGATTCGTATTCTTCTTTGGTATTTTTCCCAGCTTGGAATAATGAAGGTGGAACTTGTACAGCTGGTTGTTATGCTGGAACTACTAATAACTCTTCACCAGTAATAACATTATATATTGACGACGTAACAGGTTTAGGTGTTGAAGCTTCTGAAACATGTAGCGATGGTATTCAAAATCAAGATGAAACGGGTATAGATTGTGGTGGTTCTTGCAGTGCTTGTCCGGTTGGTCCTTCAACTGCGGCTACATCTCCACCAGCTAGAAATGCTTGGGATGTTATTTCTTTATATGGTGATACTTATACAAGTCTTGGACTTGGTAACGTTTCTTGGGATGATGGAGACGCGATTGAAATTACTGCAGCAGGCAATCAAGTATTAGAGATGCAGGTAGGTAATTTCTTAGGACAAAATTTAGGTTCCGCAGCAAATGCATCGGATATGACTCATTTTCATATGGATTATTATGTGGCAGATGCCTTTGTAGAAGGTCAAGTATTTAATTCTAAATTATCTAACCATGCAGCTGGTGGTGGTGAAATTAACGCTATTGAGTTAAATGTGGCCTTAACATCAAATGATGTTCAAGCTTGGAAATCTATCGATATAGAGCTAAATGGTGCAAGAGAAAATATTGTACAATTTTTAATTACCGTATCTAATACGGTTGGTTTAGCATATTTAGATAATATTTATTTATATAGAGCTGCAACTGCAAGTGTAGATAACAACGCTTTATTAGGTTTTTCTATGTATCCAAATCCAGCAGCTGACAGATTAAATATTTCTGCAAAGGAAGTAATACAAAATGCAGCGGTATATAATGTATTAGGTAAAAAAGTAATGAGTTTAGAAATCAATAAGTCAAGTGAGTCTATTGATATTTCGAACTTAGCTTCTGGTATTTATTTGATTAAATATAATGTAAATGATAAAGTTGGTACTGCTAAATTTATTAAGCAGTAATAAGTAATCATTTTCAAATTTGTAAAACGCTCAAAATTTAATTTTGAGCGTTTTTTTTATGTTCTAAATTTTGAATAACTATCCTGAAAATTGATATCTTTATCTTTTAAATAATGTACCTATTGAAAAAATATACCAAATACTTTGCGGCTTTTTTATTATTAATATCGTTTCTAAGTTGTTCTAAAGAAATAAAAAATAAGAAGGGTAAAAGTAATGACTTGATAGATGAAACAAGTCCGTATTTATTGCAACATGCATATAATCCAGTTAACTGGAAGGCTTGGAATCCAGAAACGTTAGCATTAGCAAAAAAAGAAAACAAGTTAATTATAATTTCTGTAGGATACTCTGCATGTCATTGGTGTCATGTAATGGAAGAAGAAAGCTTTGAGAACGATTCTATTGCGAAGATTATGAATGCTGATTTTATCAATATAAAAGTCGATAGAGAAGAGCGACCAGATGTCGATAAGGTTTATATGAATGCAGTACAATTAATGACAGGTAGCGGTGGTTGGCCATTAAATTGTATTGCTTTGCCCGATGGGAGACCAATTTATGGTGGAACGTATTTTACGAAAGAACAATGGTCGAAAATTTTAATTAGTATTTCTAAGTTATATAAGGAAGAACCACAAAAGGCAATTGAGTTTGCAGAGAATTTAACAAAAGGGATTCAAGAATCTCAACTCATTACTTTAAACAAAGAAACTCCAAGTTTCACTAAAAAGGAGATGATATCTTCTGTGTCTTTATGGAAAAATCAAATTGATACTATTTATGGCGGTTTTAAAGGAGCACCAAAATTTCCAATGCCAAATTCATTAGAATTTTTATTAAGATATGGTTATCAGTTTAATGATAGTGCTATAGGCAATTACGTAAAAAATACACTAACAAAAATTGCTTTTGGTGGTATTTATGATCAGGTTTCTGGGGGTTTTTCTAGATATGCTGTTGATGAGAAATGGCATATTCCTCATTTTGAAAAAATGTTATATGATAATGCACAATTAGTAAGCTTATATTCTAAAGCCTATTTAAAAGAGCATAATAAATTTTATAAAGATGTAGTGGTAGAAACCTTAAGCTTCATTAAAGACGATTTAACAAGCAACAACGGCGCTTTTTATTCTTCTTTAGATGCAGATAGTAAAAATAGCTTAGGAGATAAAGAAGAAGGGGCTTTTTATGAGTGGAAAGAGGAAGAATTAAAACAATTGCTTAAAAATGATTTTAAGCTTTTCAAGGGTTTTTATAATATCAATGATTTTGGATTTTGGGAAAAAGATAAATTTGTTTTGATTAGAAATAAATCAAAAGTTGAATTCTCAAAAGAACAAAATATAAGTTTAATAGCTTTAAATGAGAAGATTTATAAATGGAAAAAAATTTTAAAGAAAGCTAGAAATAAAAGAAGTAAGCCCAATTTAGATGATAAGGTATTAACTTCTTGGAATGCATTAATGCTTCAAGGTTATGTAGATGCGTATCGAGCTTTTGGCAACAAAAAATATTTAGATAGCGCACTTAAAAATGCTAATTTTTTAGTAGAGAATCAACTAATAAAAGACCAAGGTTTGCAAAGAAATTATAAGAATGGTAAAAGTACTATTAATGGGTATTCCGAAGATTATGCAGCCACTATTAAGGCGTTTATTTCTTTATATGAAGTTACCTTAGATGAAAAATGGTTAACAACTTCGAAAAATTTAATAGATATTTTATTTACCAATTTTTTTGATGAGAAAAACAAAATGTTTTATTTTACTTCTAAAGAGGATGAAAATTTAATTGCAAGAAAATACGAAGTTATTGATGGTGTAATTCCGTCTTCAAATTCAATGATAGCAAACAGTCTTTTTAAATTAGGGCATTATTTTTCAGACAGTAAATATTTAAAAACATCAGAACAAATGTTAAATAATTTAAAGGAAGATGTTCAAATGAATCCTGCTAATTATAGTAATTGGTTAAATTTAATGGCCAATTTCACAAATCCTTTTTATGAAGTTGTCGTTGCAGGTACCAATGCAACAGAGGTGAATAACTCTTTAATCAATCATTATAATCCAAACATTTTAATTGCTGGAACGGCTAAAGAAAATAACACGCTACCATTGCTAGCGTATAAATACAATGAAGATGAAACTTTTATCTATGTTTGTGTAAATGGTACCTGTAAATTACCTCAAACGGATATAAAAAAAGCAATAAAGAGTATTGAAAGATAAATTATTCTTTTCCTTCGGATTTTTTAATTTTATCTAAATATTCTTGAAGACGTTTTCCGTAAATAGAATTTTTAACTTTTATCGTTAAAGAAGTATTAACAGTGTCTAGCATTTTTAAACTAGCATCATTCATTTCTGTTAAAGCAATATAAGGTGCGGCTTCATAATCAGCATTTGTAAGTGCAAAATTTGTTGTATATAAAACTCTTTTTCTTCTAAGTCGTTTATAATCAACCTCTAATTTTTTCATTAAAGTGAGATCATTTGCTTTTTTTGCTTCAAAATCTTTCTTAATAAATTCTAAACGTTCATTCTGAAACCTTCTACTCACAACATTGTATTTGTCTAAAATTACTTGATTTTTAGAACCTGTAATTTCGGGAGCAAAACCAAAACCTTTAACCTTGTCATTAATGGTGATAACGCCTTCCTCTCCAAAAAATAAAATTCTTTTGTCTGTTGTATTTCCATCAAATGTTAAATAATACAAAACAGGAGAATCTACATTATCTGTTAACGTAAAAGTGTCTTTGCCTAATAAGGCCACAGAATCTACAGAAACTAACAACGTATCCTTCATTTTTTGAAGATATAAAGTCCCTTTTTTAAGACCTTTAATTTGTCCTTGTATTATCATGTTTCCTTCCTTTTTAGAAGAACAAGAAAAAAGTATGATTGATAATGCTAAAAGAGCGGTGATTTTTTTCATTTTGATTAAAATTATGGAATGCAAATATGCTATTTTTTTTATAGAGTTGCTGATATTTCCATTAAAATTGTACATAAAATTGCGCCCACTGTTCCAATCGCGTAGCCAAAAACGGCTAATAAAACACCTACAGATGCTAATGACGGATGAAATGCTTGTGCAACAATTGGTGCAGAAGCCGCGCCACCAACATTTGCTTGACTTCCAACGGCTAAAAAGAAATATGGAGCCTTTATCAATTTTGCTACTAATATTAATAACCCTGCATGAATTGTCATCCAAACGACACCAATGGCAATTAATCCTAAATTATCAAAAATCATGGCTAAATCCATTTTCATTCCAATAGTTGCTACTAAAATATAAATAAAAACACTTCCTAATTTACTAGCACCTGCACCTTCATAATTTTTTGCTTTTGTAAACGATAAGATGATGGCAATAATAGTAGAAATACTAATTAACCAAAAGAAACTAGAACCTAAGAAAGTAAATATATTTCTCCAAGTTTCAGACTCAATACTTACTATTAAATCATTAAAAAATGAACTTAAATAAGCTGCTGTAAAATGACCAAAACCTACGGTTCCAAAAGCTATTGCTAGCATAATCATTAAATCTGTTAATGAAGGGTTTCTTTTTACTTTTTGAGAAAATTGAGACACTTTTTGTTTTAATTCTTCAATTGCAGAAGTGTCTGCACCAAGCCATTTATTAATTTTATCTTTTTTACCAATTCCTATTAATAGTATAGCCATCCAAATATTGGCAACAACGATATCTACAAACACCATTCCTCCGTATTTTTGAGGATTGTATTGATAAATTTCTAACATGGCAGTTTGGTTTGCGCCACCGCCAATCCAACTTCCAGCTAATGTAGAAAGTCCTCTCCAAACGGCATCAAAATTTGCCCCTCCAACTGTTTCTGGAGAGAAAATTGAGATTAATAATATTGCAATTGGTCCACCAATTATAATTCCAATAGTCCCTGTAAAAAACATTATTAATGCTTTGGAACCTAGGTTGAAAATTGCTTTTAAATCGATGCTTAAAGTCATTAAAACTAAAGCTGCTGGCAATAGAAAACGACTCGATACATAATATAATTGTGAACTAACGCTAGTAGTTTCTCCAAGCGTATTTGTGGTTTCCCATTCTGGAGATATAACACCAAAAGTTGTAAACAACGCAGGAATAAAATATGCCATAAATAAGCCGGGTACAATTTTATAAAACTTTTGCCAAAAACCAGATTTTACATTTTCTGTGTAAAAGACAAATCCTAAAGAAAGCATTAAAACACCAAAAACTATGGCATCATTTGTAAAAAGTGGTTCGGTCATTATATCCTTATTTAGTATGATTTGTGTTTAAAATTACACCTAGTTGCAATCTTTTTAAAGTATTCGTTGGTAATTTTATTTGAAAGTAGCCTATTTTTAATTTTAAATTATTGTTCAGCTTGTGTAAGAAACCAGCTCCAGTCCAATTTTGAGCAAATCTTTTACCTCGATCTAAGTTTAAAAATAGTTCATTAAAAGTATAGAAACTCCATTTTTCGGAAATGGGAAGGCTTACATTCAAGTTATACCGAAGCCAACTTTGAGTTACATCTTGATTGATATTTTTATGAATAAAACGATGCTCTAAACGAAAACGATGTTTTCCAATAAATCTTCCCCATTTAGATTTTATATTTAAATCTTCATATAACCTGTATTCATATAAATTGTTTGATGCAGCCTTATAAGCTAAATCTGCTGTTGCATAACTAAAACCAAGCGTTACGTTTATTCTTGGGTTGAAACCATAATTTACACCTAATCTGTAAATCTCTTGCTGAAACGCATTAGCAACTTCGAAATATCTAAAATGAGCCATGGTTTTTAGTACAATTTTATCTGATATTTTATGAGAACCATTGAACATATACCAAGTTCCTAAATTGTTTACAGCAGAATTTTGTGCTTGAATATTTAAGCACAAAAAACTCAAGCATAAAATAATACTTGTTTTCTTCATCGTCTATCTATTTTATGGAATAAATTTTAGTTTCTTTAAAAGGAGATATATATATCTTTTCTGTTGATGATTTATACTTCATCCATTCTTTATTAAAAAAAGAATTGGTTTTAGAAAGTGCTTTACGAAATGCCTCTTTAAATTGATATGTCAATTGAATTTCTGTGGCAGTCTGTTCACCAAAACGCGAACTTACATAACGTCTTGCTAATCCAAATCTTTGATTTACCGTAACTTCTTTATTCCTAGTGATACCTTGTCTTTTATCAACTGTACCTAAGTATATCGCTATTAAGGTATCAATTTCTTTTATAATTTCTGTTGATGCTTTTATCTCATTTTTATATATAATCTTATTTTCTTTGGTTAATTGAGATTTTATAGAAGTTGCGGTATTTTTACTTTCTACTAGCTGTCTTACGATGTTTGCTGTTTTTCCTTGATACGTTTCAAGTTCTTTGCTTGCCTTGTATTTTTGATGGATTGCTTCATCAGAAATTTGTAATCTTGGATCAAAGGCAACTGTTATATTTTGCTCAGAAACGGATACTCCAAAAGTCATTTTTAATTTATAGATTCCTGGTTTTACTGAAACGCCACTTGGTTCTCTTTTAGATTTTTTAATTTCTCTAGACGCTTTGGCGACTCCTTTTTCTCTTAAATACCATGTGGTTTTATGGATTCCATTTTCTTTAGGAGTTTTTATTTTTAAAGTTCTAATTTGTCTTTCTCCATCAAAAATTTCTAGTTGTATAGAATCATATTTTACAATATTTTCCCTGTCATCTGTATCTTTTTTTAGAGTCTTGTTTTCCTTAGAACTTTTCTTCTTTTTTAAAGGTTTTTTGATGTAATAAGAAATAATTGCACCACGTTTTCTGTTTTCTCCTTGATAGATTGCATCTGCACCAAATCTGCTCCCTGTTGGTTGTTGATTAGCGGCCTGATATGCAATTGGCGGAGCAAATAGCTCTAATTTCTTGGAAGTTATATTTCCGCTAGCAATCGCTCTCAAAGGACGAATATCATCTAAAACCCAAGCAGCTCTTCCAAAAGTTCCAATAATTAAATCATTTTCTCTTGGGTGAATTACCAAATCTTTTACAGGAACGGTTGGAAAACCTTCAGTCCATTTTGTCCATTTTTCACCTGCATTTATAGAAATATATAAACCATCATCAGTTCCTAAGAAAAGTAGATTTTTGTTTTTTGGGTCTTCGATGATACACAGCGTATAACTTTGCACATCATTTTCATCAACAATACGTTTCCAAGTTAACCCATAATTTTTAGTCCTGTAAGCATAAGGAGTATAGTTAAAACGTCTGTAATCATTTGCTATTAATAGTGCTTCTCCTTTATTTTTATTAGATGCTTTTATTTGCGTAATCCAACTATTTTCTGGTAATCCTCTGATGTTTTTGGCAACGTTTATCCAATTTTTTCCACCATTTTTTGTAATGTGTACTTGTCCATCATCCGTCGCTGCCCATAACACATCTTTTTCTAAAACTGAAGGCTCAATTACTAAAATGGTACAATGATTCTCTGCGCCCGTTGCATCCATGGTTAAACCACCACTTTCTGCTTGTTTTAATTTTTCTGGATTATTTGTGGATAAATCAGGAGAAATTACATTCCAAGTTAAACCTTTATCTGTCGATTTATGTACAAACTGACTTCCAAAATATAATGTGGAATTATCAAAAGGATCTATATTTATGGCTGCATTCCAATTGAAACGTAATTTTACAGATGCATCTAAATGTGTGGGTTTTATAGAAAAATTATTTCCTGTTTTATAGTCATATCTCACCACAGAGCCTTGCTGACTCATAGACCATCCATATCTTGAATCATCTTTATCTGGTACTACATCGAAGCCATCTCCAAAACTAATTTCTTGCCAATAAGAATTTCTAATTCCTTGTGCTTTCCAAACATATGCAGGACCTCTCCAGGAACCATTATCTTGCATACCTCCATATACATTATACGGATATTCATTATCCACATTTATGTGATAAAATTGAGCTACAGGAATGTTACCAATAAAACGCCAAGATTTACCACCATCTTTCGTGATGTTTAATCCACCATCATTGCCATCAATCATGAATTTTCCATTTTTTGGATGAATCCACCAAGCATGATGATCTGGATGAACACCGTTATCTACCCCATAAGCAGGCATTAATTGTTTGAAGCTTTTTCCTCCATCTTGAGAAACATTTATATACGTAAAAACGGTATACAATCTATTTTCATTCTGGGGATCAACATAAATTTCTGAATAATAAAAAGGGCGATTTCCAATACCAGGTTTTTCATTAATTTTTTTCCATTTAAAACCTCCGTCTTCACTTTTGTATAAAGCATTTTTCTTGGCTTCTACCAATGCATAAATTATATCTGGATTGCTAGGAGCAATTGCAACACCTATTCTTCCTAAATCACCTTTTGGAAAACCTTCTTTTTCTGTAATTTGTTTCCAGTTTTCTCCCCCATCATGCGTAATGTATAAACCACTGCCTGTTCCTCCAGATTTAAAAAACCAAGGATCACGTTTATGTTCCCACATTGAAGCGATTAATTTGTTTGGATTTGTAGGATCCATAATTAAATCTGCAGTTCCAGATTTTATGTTTGTAAATAATATTTGCTTCCAAGTTTTACCACCATCTATAGTTTTATAAACTCCACGTTCTTTATGTGCTCCCCAAGGAGAGCCAATGGCGCCGACATAAACTATATCTGGGTTTGTAGGATTAATAATAACTCTATGTATGTGTCTAGTTTTTTCAAGACCCATTGGTTTCCATGTTTTACCTGCATCCAAAGATTTATAAATTCCAAATCCACCATTTAAACTATTTCTTGGATTTCCTTCACCTGTTCCTGCCCAAATTACACTTGGATTTGATTGTTGGATAGCAATAGCCCCTATAGAGGCAGTTAATTCTTTTTCGAAAATAGGTTGCCATTTAATTCCGCCAGAAGTAGATTTCCAAATCCCACCAGAAGCGGTACCAACATATATAACTTCAGGATTGGATTCTACAACATCAATAGAAGTTACACGTCCAGACATTCCACCAGGACCAATATTTCTTGGTTTCATGTTTTTCAGAATATCCATGGAAAACTTTTGTGAGAACAATAGGGTACTTGCGCATAGAAATAGCAGTGTGAATAGATTTTTCATAATAAGTGGTTTGTTAATTTGGAACAAAGCGATCAATATACAAAATAGATTTTTTGATTACCTTTTAAAAGTTTGTTTAAAACAAACATTTAAATAAAACACACAATTAGTTGTTTTAGGCAATTAATAAATGTAGGTTAGCAGCTAATTAAACCTTAATATTAATGAAAAGATTAATTTATTTATTATTGTTCGTGAGTACCATTTCATATTCTCAAAATGCCTTCAGGGAGTATCAATTTTCTGCTAAAAGAGGAACAGAAAGTGCAATTCTAGCATTGGCAGATGATATGTGGGGAGATGCAAAATTTAAATCAGGGGGCTTAAACATAGAGTCTTTCCATATTGGGAATAACGAATCTACACATAGAATTGTTGTATTTGGAGATCCTGCAAATTGGGGAAGAATTGACTCGATATCAGCCGCAGCTAAATTTGAGCTTTTTAAACAGAGAATAAACAATCATATTGAAGATTGGAAACACAGTTCTTCAGGAAATATAATTAGCTGGGTTGGTGACAATGACGCTCATAATTATGTTCAGATTTTTGAATTTAAAGCGAGTGATCCAGCAGCTTTTAAGGCCGCTCATGATGAAATCGTTAGCAAAATGACTCCTTATAGAAAAGGCGAAGTTGGTTTTGGTAGCTATGAGATTGCTGGTTTTCAGGGTGCTACTCATTGGGTTGCAATCACTGCAGAAAATTGGAGTGATTTGATTTTAACTCGAAGAGAAATGAAGAAAATCACAAAACCTTGGAAAGAGTATTACAAAAACCGTGGTAATGTTGAACATGTTAGAAATTATACAGCTGAAATTATTAAAAGATATTAATTTAAATACTCTTAATTACAAAAAAAAACACCTTTAAAAAGGTGTTTTTTTTTGTTCAAAAGTTATGTTTACTAAGATTTTTTTTGGGTTCATTGGTAATTATGGTTAAAGTTAAAAGACAAGAGTTCAGATTTTGTTGTTGGCAAATTACTCACAAAAAGAAATTAGACTTATTAGTTTAACAGAATTTTTATGGGTTACTTTTTTTTTGCTAGGGCTCTTTCAGCCTCTTCTAAGTTCCGTCAGAGTATCCATTCAATTTGTCTATTTGTAGAATGGAATTTATCAGCAGCCCATTTTTCTATAGTTTTCATTAGGTCTTCATCGACTTACAATGCAAAATTATTTGTTTTTTGACATTTTAAGGTTGCTTTTTTATAAATGAAACAATGACTTTAATGAGTTTTTTTTATATTGGAAATACAGGGAAACTATTCACAACTAGAGTTTAAACTATAACTTTTTTAATTTCTAGAATTGAATTTATTGATGCCCAAAAGAGCCCAAATTATTTTCAACATTTATGCTGCAATTATTGGTAGAAATATGTGAAACCTATTCATATCAAGAAGTCGTGGTAGACTAGAACTTATTATACCTCTTGAAGAAGCACTAAAAGTATTATTAAATCAAATAGAAACAAGTGTTAACTCAATTAGGAATTGGGGAAGTATTTGTGTCTGTTTTAAATGAAAAAGTAATTCCTATTCCGTGAACAAAACAATGTTGTGCGCGGTAATAAGAAGATTAGATATGGTAACAGACAAATAAGTAGGCATCTGAATAGATTTTTAGAGATTAATACATGAAAAATAATCAAAAACAAGTAAGAGAATGTGCTTACGAATTGTTAAATAATAAAATTGAAAAGATTAATTTAGCAAAACGAATAGAAAGAAAAGTTAAATAGTATTAAATCCTGCTCAAAAAGAAGTGCAGGACAAAATCTAAGAATAAAAGTATTAACAAGTGATTTTATTAGCGTCTTTTGTGGAATTTTAAAAAAGGTAAGTAATAAAATTTAAAATTGAACGTTGAAATAAAATATAAATAAGAAAAAAATGATCAAAAAGAATTCTTTATCGATAATTGTAATTGTGTTTTCATTATTAATTATCAGTTGTAATAAAAATGATAAGTTTAAAATTGAAAAAGGAAAAGTAGGTTTAATTTCTACTTTAACTACGGTAAAAGATTTAGAAACTATTTTTAAAAAGGATTCTCTCGTTAAGAATTTAAGTGAAGGAGCTTTAGGAGATAATTATTTTCAAGATGATGATGAATTTTTAGTTTTTGAAAAAGGAGGAAAACATTTGTTAACAATTGTGCCAAAAGAACAGTTAGATTCAACATCAACGATAAAAAGTATTGAAATTCATGACAATCGTTTTAAAACAAAAGCAGGTATAAGTTTAAGCTCTAATTTTTCTGAAATCAATGCTAATAATAGCATCCGACCAGAATCGACCTTACAATCTGTTACCCTTTTCTTAGATGAGTTAAATGCAACAATTACCATTGATAAAGATGAATTAGGTATTAAAGATATTATTACTCAAAAAATAACTTTAGAGCAAATTCCTGATTTAGCAAAAATAAAATCTTTTATAGTTTGGTTTGATTAAATCAGGTAAAATTTCAGCATGAAGAAAAAGTATCAAATTCAGAATAAACCATTTGTTGTGCCAACGACAGACGGTAAAATTATTGAAGAACATTTTGGAAATGCTACTGATAAAAATTCTCAGATAAGTATTGCACATATGATTGCACCTCCAAAATGGAGTGAACCTTTTCAAACTCCAGAATTTGATGAATATACTTATATTATTAAAGGAAAAAAGCAGTTTATTATTGATGATGAAACAGTTGTTTTAGAGGCTGGGCAATCTATCAAAATTGAGAAAAATACTAGAGTTCAATATTCAAATCCGTTTACTTCGGAGTGTGAATATATTGCTGTTTGTCTTCCTGCTTTTTCTATAGATTTAGTAAACAGAGAGTAAAATAGAAATTAAAAGTTGATTATTTATAATGGTTTAAATTTTTAAGATAAATTACTGATAATCGACTTGATCTTAATTCTTTTGATACTGTATACTAGCATAAAATTTAACACTAAAACACTGAAAGTAACCATGGGGAAAGCAGGGATGTATATACTTGAGTTCTTGCCCATAAACAATACCTATAAATTATCTACCCTGGAAAAGCTAGTATCTAAAAGAAACGTTTTAACTTAATATAATTAAGATCAGTGGCAGTACATATCTTAAAAGATTAAAATATAGCTAGTAATTATTTAGCTTTTCTTTGGCAAGCTAATAAAGTATTTTTCAGCAACATTGCTATGGTCATTGGTCCAACACCACCTGGAACTGGAGTAATAAAAGCTGCTTTTTTAGAAACTTCATTAAACGCAACATCACCAACTAATCTAAAACCATTTTTTCTAGATGAATCTGCTAAGCGAGTAATTCCGACGTCAATAACAGTAACATTATCTTTAACCATATCAGCTTTTAAAAATTCAGGTATTCCAATGGCTGCAACAATAATATCGGCTTGTAAAGTAATCTCTTTAAGATTTTTAGTCCTACTGTGACACATGGTTACAGTTGCATTTCCTACTTTTCTTTTTTGCGATAATAAAATACTCATTGGGCTACCAACAATATGACTTCTTCCTAGAACAACAACATGTTTTCCCGATGTTTCAACATTATACCTATCTAATAATTCTAAAATTCCAAACGGAGTTGCAGAAATAAAAGTAGGCAAATTTAAAGCCATCTTTCCAACATTTGTTGGATGAAAACCATCTACATCTTTATTGGGGTCTATTGCCATTATCACCTTTTGCTCATTAATATGTTTTGGTAAAGGCAATTGAACGATAAAACCATCAATATCATTATCTATATTTAATATTGCAATTTCATTTAATAAATCTTCTTCTGACGTTTCGTTTGGTAATCTTATTAAAGTAGACTCAAAACCAACTCTTTCACAAGCTTTTACTTTTGCATTTACATACGTAATGCTTGCACCATCATTACCAACTATAATTGCAGCTAAATGCGGGGCTTTGTTTCCCTTATTTTTTAATTCTCTAACTTCTAAAGCAATTTCTTCTTTAATATCTGCTGAAGTTTTTTTCCCGTCCAATAAAATCATTTATTTTTTAGTTTCAGTTTTTTATAATGTTACTTTAACCTTCAAAGTGCTAGCGTTTTTTTTGCGAACTCTTACTGTAATTTATTGCATTCCTTTCATCATTTGCATCATCTTTTTACCACCACCACCTTGCATCATTTTCATCATCTTACTCATCTGATTAAATTGCTTCATCAATTGATTTACTTCTTGTATGGTCGTTCCAGATCCTTTTGCAATTCTCTTTTTTCTACTAGCATTTATAGAATTCGGTATACTTCTTTCACCTGGCGTCATTGAATGAATAATTGCCTCAATTCCTTTAAAAGCATCGTCATCGATATCTACATCTTTCATTGCTTTTCCGGCTCCAGGAATCATGCCAACCAAGTCTTTCATGCTCCCCATCTTTTTTATCTGTTGAATCTGACTTAAAAAATCATCAAAACCAAATTGATTTTTAGCAATCTTCTTTTGTAGTTTCCTCGCTTCTTCTTCATCATATTGATCTTGAGCGCGCTCTACAAGAGAAATAACATCTCCCATTCCTAAAATACGATCAGCCATTCTATCTGGATGGAAAACATCAATCGCATCCATTTTCTCTCCAGTTCCAATAAATTTAATTGGTTTATCTACAACACTTTTTATGGTTAAGGCTGCTCCACCTCTCGTGTCACCATCTAGCTTTGTAAGAACAACTCCATCAAAATTTAAGATATCATTAAAAGATTTTGCAGTATTTACAGCATCTTGTCCAGTCATAGAATCTACCACAAATAATGTTTCTTGTGGATTTACAGCCTTATGAATGTTAGAAATCTCTGTCATCATTTCTTCATCTACAGCCAAACGTCCTGCAGTATCAATAATCACAACATTTTTGCTAGTTGCTTTTGCGTGAGCAATTGCGTTTTTAGAAATTTCAACAGGATTATTATTACCAACTTCGGCATACACTTCAACTCCAATTTGTTCTCCAACAATTTGTAATTGATTGATAGCAGCAGGTCTATAAACATCACAACCAACTAAAAGGACTTGTTTTGCTTTTTTAGTTTTTAAAAAGTTTGCTAATTTTCCTGAAAAAGTAGTTTTACCAGAACCTTGTAAACCAGACATTAAAATTACTGTGGGAGAACCTCCAAGGCTGATGCCAACAGTTTCTCCACCCATTAGTTCAGTTAGTTCATCTTTTACTAACTTTACCATTAACTGACCAGGGTTTAATGTAGTTAATACATCTTGACCTAATGCTTTGGTTTGAACTTTTTTAGTAAAATCTTTGGCGATTTTGAAGTTAACATCTGCATCCAATAATGCCCTTCTAACTTCTTTAAGGGTTTCGGCAACGTTTACTTCAGTAATTTTACCATGCCCTTTTAAGGTATGTAAGGCTTTATCTAATTTATCGCTTAAACTATTAAACATAATTTGTGTTCTTTTTTAGGAAGCACAAATATAAGAATTAGTGCTGATTTGTTGAGTGATTAATTTTTTTTTTTAATCATTGATAATTTAGAAATAAGCTTGTATCAAGTTGATAAAATGATAAAAAATAACAAAAGTGATGATACAATAAAGTTGAAGGCATCACTAAATATTAATAAGTTTTCAAGGTATTATTTCTTCTGAAATCCTGGTTATTCACTGCAAATGGAATAAAACTAACATAATTATAATTCAGATTTGATTTTCTTATTTAAGAATAAGAGCCAAAGTGAAATAATATTTTATCTGTTTTTTCAATGCTTTATACATCTACAAATTAATTTATTTTTCAAGAACAAACTCTAAAGCAGCGCCATTTATGCAATGACGTTTCCCTGTAGTTTTTTTAGGTCCATCATCAAAAGAATGCCCTAAATGACCGCCACAAATATTGCATTTCAGTTCAGTTCTTTTGTAGCCAATTTTGTAATCTACATCTAATTCAACACTACTTTTTATAGCCCTATCAAAAGAAGGCCATCCAGAACCTGAATCAAATTTATGCTCAGATTTGTACAAAGGAGCCTTGCAACCGGCACAAACATAAATTCCTTTTTTGTGATTTTCATTAAAGTCGCTGGTATATGCCCGTTCTGTGCCAGCTTCACGTAACACGTAATATTGAATAGGAGAAAGTAATTTTTTCCATTCAATAGTTGTTTTTTCTACTTTATATATTTTATTTTCTTTGGATGAATTTTGTGCATTTCCTACGCAACTAAACATCAATAATAAAACAAGAATGCTAAATAATTTTTTCATGTATTTTCTATTATAATATCAATAACTTTTTTATTTGGATATTCAAATATCCATTTGTGAGCTAAAGACTACTTTTTTAAGTTTCGACGAATATTTAATGAACAACTTACAGTATAATGAATTTTTAGAATATAAACAAAATAATATTTTTATATAAAGTTAGAACCTATAATTTTAAAAGGAATAAGTTTGTGACATATTTAAAAAGTAAGTACCTTAAGATTAAAGATTAAATAAATAAAGATGAAAAAAATAGTTATTTTAGTTTTAACCCTTTTTCTTTTCATGGAATGCAGTACTGTTCCAATTACAGGAAGAAAAAGAGTGAATTTGGTGAGTGATGCGCAAGTTTTGCCAACAAGCTTTGCACAATACAAAGGTTTTTTAGAGGAGAATAAATTGTCTACAAATAGGGAAATGACCAACCAGATAAAAGAAGTTGGTAAAAACATTTCGGCAGCTGTAGATCGGTTTATGAGAGCAAACAATATGGTCGCAGAAGCAGATTCTTATCGATGGGAATTTAATTTAGTAGAAGATAAAACGATAAATGCTTGGTGTATGCCAGGAGGAAAAGTAGTTTTTTACACCGGAATTATGCCAATTTGTGGCAACGTAAATGGTGTTGCTGCCGTTATGGGACACGAAGTTGCACATGCATTTGCAAAGCATGGTCAAGAACGAATGACATCTTCATATGGCCAGCAAATAGGAGGTTTACTTGTGACTTTAGGAACATCAAAAAAGGATCCTGAGACACAACAAATTTGGAATACGGCTTTTGGTGTTGGTTCTGGTTTAACAATGTTGAAATTTAGTAGAACTCATGAGCAGGAGGCAGACAGGCTAGGTTTGGTTTTTATGTTAATGGCAGGTTATGATGGTAAAGAAGCTGCAGAAGTTTGGGTAAGAATGAGTAAAAACGCTGGAGGAAAATCTACACCGCAAATTTTAAGCACACATCCATCAAATGCAGCAAGAATACAAGATTTAAAAAGTTATTTACCTACGGCAAAAATGTATGCTAAAAAGTATAATCAACCACTATCTCAAATCAAAAATTAAATTAAATAAATAGTTTTACTATATTGTACACCGTTCAAGAAATTGAGCGGTTTTTTATAAAATATATTTTATGTTAAAAATTGGAGATAAAAAATTAATAAATGCTTGGGCTTTTTATGATTGGGCAAACTCTGTATATTCATTAGTAATAAGTACGGCAGTTTTTCCTTTATATTATAGTGCAGTCACTGAGGGCGAAACTGTTTTTTTTCTAGGAATAGAATGGGATCATCCTGATAGTTTATATAGTTACGCTTTGTCATTTTCCTTTTTAGTAGTGGCATTTATTTCACCTATTTTATCAGGAATTGCAGATTATACAGGAAGTAAGAAAAAATTCATGAAATTCTTTTGTTGGATGGGAGGCTTGTCTGTATCAGGTTTATATTTTTTTGACGGGATAGATACTGTTTGGATTGGTATTCTCTTCACAATTTTAGCAAGTATTGGTTTTTGGGCAAGTTTAGTTTTTTACAATGCATACTTACCAGAAGTTGCAAATCCAGAGCAACAAGATAGAGCAAGTGCAAAAGGATTTATTTATGGTTATACCGGTTCTGTTTTTTTGTTAATTATTAATTTATTAATGATTCAAAAACCAGAATGGTTTGGAATAACTGCTTCAATGGCTTCACGTATTTCTTTTGTTTTAGTCGGTCTTTGGTGGATAGGTTTTGCACAAATAACATTTAGAAGGTTGCCCGATGATATTTATAACAAAAAACCAAAGAGAGATTATATCTGGAAAGGTTTTAGAGAGCTTAAAGTAGTCGCAAAAGAAGTGATGAATTATCCAACCTTAAAAAGGTTTTTAATTTCTTTTTTCTTATTAAGTATTGGTGTACAAACCATTATTTTAATGGCAGCAATTTTTGGTTCTAGCGAATTAGGCTTGCCAGCAATGAATTTAATTATAACCATTTTATTAGTGCAAGTTGTTGCAATTGCAGGTGCTTTTGTGTTTTCTAGATTATCAGAAAAATGGGGAAATATTAAAGCTTTAAAAGTTACTATTTGTACTTGGATGTTGGTTTGCTTTACTGCTTTTCTTTTAGATGAAAATCAAGAAAATGTAGAGTATTATTTCTACGGTTTAGGAGTTTTATTAGGTTTTGTACAAGGAGCAATTCAATCTTTAACTAGGTCTACTTATTCTAAACTACTTCCAGAGACAGAGGATCATGCAACATACTTTAGCTTTTATGACGTGACAGAAAAAGTAGCAATTGTTCTTGGAACGTTCGTATATGGTTTATTGTACGCAATTACGGATTCTATGCAATGGAGTGTATTGTGTTTGGCTATTTTCTTTTTAGCTTCTTTTTTAGTTTTAAATACTCTGAAAAAGACAAAATATGTACAGTAATCTATTTTAAAAATATTTCTATCAAATTATCTTTTTCTATTTTCAAGACGAATTCAGTTAAAATTTTTTGATCTTGTTTAGTTAGTTTATCAAGCATTTGTTCTCCTTTCGTAATGGTTTCTAGAGCTAGTTCTAAACCTATAATTTCTTTTTTTGAGAATATTTTAAGTTTCATTTTCATTTTAGAAATTAAAAAAGAAATGATTTCTTTAATCTTTTCAACCAATTCTTTATCATAAATAATATTGAAGAAAGTTTCTGTATTCTTCATAAAACCTTCAATTTCTTGATAAGGTAAAAGTTGAATTAAAGTGTTTATTTTTGACGTAGTATAAGGAGGTTCAATATTTTTATTGATAGCCTTAACTACTAAAGCATTTTCAAATTTAGTTGCACCTCTAAATGATTTCATTGCTTTTAAACCTGCGTTAAATACTTTAGGTAAATGTCTTCCGTGCGTAAATACCAATTCAAAAGAATCTAAAACTAAATTCAATAACTTTTCTGGGTTCTTAATAAAGTCATCTAAGGAGCTAAACGCCTCGTTTAATTCTTTTCTTTGTTCTAAATCCGGATAAACATAAGTTAAGAAATAGTCTTTTATATCATCTACAATTTCCTTATTTATCGTTTCAGGAAAATCATGTTTTTTCTTTAAAATTTCATATTGATATCTCTCTTCAATTACATTTCTGTAACCTAAAATGATTTCAATTAAAACAATTTTATTAGACATATAAATCTTCTTTTAGTATTTATTTTTTTAGATATGAGTCTAATATAAAGCATTCATAATAATTGAATTGATAAAAATGAAAAAGCAGCTAAAAAAATAGCTGCTTTTTATTGAATATAGTTCAGTTTTATTGCACCGTGATATTAAAAATAACTTCTACATCTGTACTTCCTCCAGCACTAGTAGATGATCCATCATTGGGTTTTGTAGGTTCATGCTTTAAGATAACAGTCAATGTTCCTGAACCTGCAGTAGCAGTTGTTAAAGAAGTTTCAACTCCTAAAGGATTACCATTACCATCTGTATCCGTTTTAGCAATTGCTAATCCAGACACATCAGAGGTATAGAAAAACTCATGTTCATCTGCTTCTGCTTTTACTTCTTCAGTAATATCTTCTGCTGGAGATTCTGTTTCATTTAATAATTCGACAATACCGGTGTACGTCATGTTAGCCGTTAAATTACCAGACACTGCGTATGTCCCATCATTTCCACCTTCACCATCAGGATCACTAAAAGTTAACGTAACTATATCATTACTATTAGTTAAAGTGTATCTAACGGTAGTAATTAGTTCTTCTTCACTGTCATGATCGTGATCATCGTCATCATCAGAACAAGCTGTAAAGGTCAAGACAGAGATAAATAATAAGGCTAATAATCTAGTTATTTTTATTGTATTTGTAATTTTCATAATTGTTTGTTTAATAATTTATTTTAAGTTTTAGATTATAGTTTCTTCCTAAATCATCCGTAAAATATCGTAATCTATTTAAATGTTCTCTGTACGATACATTGAACATATTTTCAATATTGAATTCTAATTTCAAACTTCCTTTATTAAAAAATTTAAATACTGCAGAAGTATGTAAACCAAATAACGAATAGTTAGAAGGTGTTGAACTAATATCTACAAAAACATTTTCTTGTAGCGTGGCATTATATGTGAAAAAGTTGTAATCTGGATATCTCTTTTGTTGTAAAGAGGTTTTTTGACTTAAACTAATTGTTAACTGATTCAAATTAGCATTTACGTATGATACACGATTGCTAAAATTGGCAGCAGGCATATGAATTAAAGGAATGTCATCTGTTAAATTATCTCCTTGTAATAGGCTTAAACTACCTGAATAACTAAAATTATCACTAATTTTCTTGTTCACATCAATATCAATTCCAAAAATTTGTGCTTTAACTTGATTGTATTCCCAAACTGGAAAAGCACCACGAATTGTGGTCGTAATTCCAATTGGAATCAACTGAATAAAACCAGCGATATGTTTGTAATAAGGACTAATAATAAACCCAAAATCGCTATTGTTTTTTTCTAAAGACAGCACAAATTTGTTCGCAATTTCTTTGCTAATAGTCAATAAACCTGTTTCAATTCTTGCAGCACTATGATGCAATCCATCACTAAATAATTCGGATGGATTAGGAACTCTAGATGCTAATCCATAATTTGCCAATAACTGCATATTGTTATCAAATTTCTTCGACAATCCTAAGCTTGCAGATATGTTATGATATGTAAACCTTGGATTGGTAGGAATATCTGTACCCATAATCTCACCATTTTCAAATTCTGGAAATAATTCGTCATAATTATAGGTTTCTTGCCAATCTGTAACATTGTATTCTTTTCTGGCATTTATATCAGAAAAATCATAACGAAAACCAGCACTTATTTCAGTGGTTTCACTTAAATTGTAATTTCCAATAGCATATATACCAGCATCAAATTTATCAAAATCAGGAATTAACGGACTTGTGCCTGTCCCAGAAATTGCATCATTTTGTTGATAACGAAACAACAAACCTGTATTTATTTTTAAATCATCAAAATAATCTATTTGTAAATTGGGTTGAATGCTTGTGGTAAATAACCTTAAGTCAATAACAGGTGTGTTTTTTAAATCTCCTCTTCGTAAATCAAATTCTTTACGTCTGTTAATTTGAAAATCGTATTGAACAGTTAATTTTCCAAAACCCTTGTAACGTTTGTAAGCTTCAATTTTTCCTAAATGATGCACAATTGACTGTTTTGGTACATTAATAGTATAAGAAAAATCTTCAAGAACCCTTGGTTGCTGGCTGTTTATTGCATTTACCAAATCGTTTACGTTACCAATATGAGAAGACTGTAAAATTCCAAACTGATTATTTACATAACTATAGTAGGCATCAAAACCTTTTTCAAAACTATTGTAACCAAACTGAACAGAACCATTTAAGCTTTTTATACCACTATTGGTTAGATTGTAATTGGGTGCTTGAAAGTCTCCAAATTGCCTGTAATTCATTTGAATTTTTGTGTAATATCCTGAATTATAAGTTTTAATTATTTCAGAATTTAAATTACCTCCCAAACCATTTGAATTAAAGGATGCTAAAGTACTTCCAAACAAACTGTCTTTAATAGCGTATTTTTTTGGTCTTAAAAGAATTAATCCACCTATCGCATCACTACCGTATTTTAATGTATTTGCTCCTTTTATGACATCAATCCTATCACTAGCATTAATATCGATATTAGGTGCGTGTTCATCTCCCCATTCTTGGTCATACATTCTTACATTGTTGTTAATAATTAAAAGTCTGCTGCTATGTAAGCCATGAATCATAGGTTTTACAATAGAATTACCAGTGCTTAAAGCAGAAACACCACTAATCGTTTTTAATGCATCACCTAAAGATTTATCAGTAAATTGTTCTATTACTGCCTTTTTAATAGATTGTTCTATACTAGATTGTTCGGTTTTTGTGTTTGCTTTTAGAATAACTTCATTTAATTCTTCTAAATGATGCTCTAAATAGATGTCTTTATTAATTTTCTTATCAATATCGATTGTAATTTGCTTTGTCTCACAAGAAATATGTTTAACTTCTATAATAATCTTTCCTTTACATAAATTATTAATTTTGAAAACACCATCAATATTTGATGTTGCATATCTATTTAAATTTAGGACAACAATTGATGCACCAAATATTGGTGTTTTGTCGTGGAAATCGATAATTCTACCTTTAAAAGTAATATTACAATCTTGTGCAGTGGTATCTGTACTAATACAATACAAAATTGCACACAAAAAAATTAGTCTTTGCATTTTAGTCTTTTATGTTCAAAAAAAAGTTTAAGCTTGAACATAAAGAGGTGGTCCTCTTAAATAAAACGATAATTGATAATGATTTTTTAAGAAACTATATTGTAAACTATTATTAGAAATAATAATGTTTGTAATAATATTATAATGAGTAGTAGTTAAAAAAGAATCGCTTTGTTTTATCAGATGTAAATTACAGTCGAGATCTTTTTCGTGAATATGTTGCTCTATTTTAGAGATACAAATCGAGTGTTCGTGATTTAAAAAATCATGAACAGAATTAATGGCTATCGGTAATAAAAATATCACCAATAGGAAAGTACCTATATGTTTTTTAAACGTTTTAATATTATTTTTTCTTTTTAATTCTTAAATTTAGCATTTCTACACCTAAAGAAAACGTGATCGCAAAATACAAATATCCTTTTGGAATAACTCCAACAGTTCTGTTAAAAAATTCGGTATGTGACAAATGTGCTCCTTCTGTAATCAACATAAAACCAATTAATATTAAAAAAGACAATGCTAACATTTGAATTGTTGGGTTTCTGTTCACATATTTATTGATGGGCTGAGAGAAAATCATCATGATAATTATAGAAACAATTACAGCTATAATCATAATAATTAAAGCGCCATCAACTCCATTCGTCATTCCAACAGCTGTTAAAATGCTGTCAAAAGAAAATACAATATCTATTATAATTATTTGTATAATAACACTGTTAAAAGATATAATCTTAGGTGACTTTAAGACATGTTCTTCATTTCTATTTTCAACTTTTTGTCTTATTTCTTTGGTGCTTTTAAATAATAAAAAAATTCCCCCTAAAAATAAAATAATGCTCTGTCCGGTTAATCCAGTTTTAAACCAACCAATATCTACTGATAAAAAAGGGTTTTTAAGCGCAATTAAATAAGAAACACTTAATAAGAGTAATATTCTTGTAATCATTGCCAAGCCTAAGCCTAATATGGTGGCTTTTCTTACCTGGTTTTCAGGTAGTTTATTGGCTGAAATAGAAATAAAAATAACATTATCTATTCCTAAAATTATTTCAAGAAAAGTAAGAGTTAGCAGAGCAATCCAAGTATCTGCATTTAAAAATATTTCCATATTATTTTACTTTATAGATTGTTGCTTTTTTTGAAAACTTTGAAAAGCCAATTTTAACAGTAAAATCATAGGATTCTTTATGAATTTTATTAATCTGAATAAACATTGGATCTTTCTGTAATTCTGTTTTAGGATTTATATATTTTAATGTGTAAAAGAAATTATTTTTCCATTTTATAGACAAAGTATCCACATGATTTCCATGTTTACTAATTTGAATACTATCTTTTCTAATAATAGTTTCTTTAACAAAACCTTTACCGGCAGGAATTTCAAAAACACCTACTTTAAATCGGCCTGAATTGTCTTCAAATTCTGACTGGCATGAAGCTAGTGCTAAAATTGCTACTATGATAAATACTAATTTTTTCATTAAATTCCTGTGTAATTGGATGGCGTAATTGCTTTTAATTCTAGCTTTATATCTGAGGAAACTTCTAAAGTGTCAATAAAATTTGCAATTGATTTTTGATTAATCTTTTCATTTGTTCTTGTCAATCCCTTTAAAGCTTCATAAGGATTAGGGTATGCTTCACGTCTTAAGATTGTTTGAATTGCTTCGGCAACAACGGCCCAGTTATTTTCTAAATCTTGCTCAAATTTTTGTCTGTTTAGCAATAATTTATTCAATCCTTTTAAAGTGGAAGTAAAGCCAATAATTGTATGCCCAAAAGGAACTCCAACATTTCTTAAAACCGTACTATCCGTTAAATCTCTTTGTAACCTTGAGATAGGTAATTTTGCCGAAAGGTGTTCAAAAATTGCATTCGCAATCCCTAAGTTTCCTTCAGAGTTTTCAAAATCAATAGGATTTACTTTATGTGGCATTGCAGAGCTTCCAACTTCACCAGCTTTAATTTTCTGTTTAAAATAATCCATAGAAACATAGGTCCAAAAATCTCTATCTAAATCGATAATGATTGTATTGATACGTTTTAAGGTGTCAAACAAAGCAGCCAAATGATCATAATGTTCTATTTGCGTTGTTGGAAAAGAATGGTGTAAACCTAATCTTTTTTGAACAAATTCGCCTCCAAAAGCTTTCCAATCAATTGTTGGATATGCAACTTTATGCGCATTATAATTACCAGTTGCACCACCAAATTTAGCAGCATTTGGTATGTTATTTAATAAAGAAAATTGCTCTTTTAAACGAACTACAAAAACATCAATTTCTTTCCCTAGTCTAGTTGGAGATGCAGGTTGACCATGAGTTCTTGCTAACATAGGTATCTCTTTCCACTCAATAACTAATTCTTGTAATCTCTCTAGAACTTCAAAATAATGAGGAACAAAAACTTCATTCATTGCTTCTTTAATAGAAAGTGGAATTGCTGTATTATTAATGTCTTGAGAAGTCAATCCAAAATGGATAAATTCTTTATATTCATTGAGGCCTAGTTTCTCGAATTTTTCTTTGATAAAATACTCAACAGCCTTTACGTCATGATTGGTAACTTTTTCAATATCCTTTATTTTCTGAGCATCTTCAGTAGTAAAGTTTATGTAAATATTACGTAAATCCTCAAATAAAGCTGTATTAAAGTCAGCCAATTGCGGTAAAGGAATTTCACAAAGTGCTATAAAATATTCTACTTCTACCCGAACTCTGTATTTTATTAAAGCTTCTTCAGAAAAATAGTTAGCTAAATTAGATATTTTACTTCTGTAACGCCCATCAATTGGAGAAATGGCATTTAGTTGAGTTAAGTTCATTTTTGATTCTGTTGTTAATTGCAAAAATAAGCATTTTAACAGATTTACAAAGTAGATTTTCGATGTTTTTATATCAAAAATATCACTTGTTTTCCTCAAGCTTTTGTGCTTTTGCTTTCATGAATAATTTTAGTTGTAATGAGATGTTTTAATTCAGGATGAATCCAATCTTTCTGCAATTCAAATAAATACAAAGTATTGATGGTAAAAGCTTTTACTGCTATTTTTTGAGAAGCAACTAACCAATCAAACCTGCATGTTTCAAGAGCTTCTATTTGAGTTGTTTTTAGTGCTTTTTTAAGTTCATTTTCTTTAGATGAATAATAAGTTTTTGTTAAATGGTCACAAATTTTATAGCAAGGTCTAGTGGCGCTATCTAATTTTATAGTTGATATTTTTGCAGAGAATTCATCTAAATGCGGAACCATCTACTTTAAAGTCCAAGCTACTTTCATAAAAACTTTATCTTCTACATTAAAAGGAAAATAAATTGGTTTTTTAAAGCTTTATGATAATTCAAATTTTCAACTTTCAGTACTTATTAAAACCTATTATAAGACAAAGAATACTGCCTTAGTTGTGTTTTATGGCGTAAGTGGTAAATTACAGCCAAAGGTTATTTTTTAAATAAAAATAGAACTGGTTATTCGATATATTATTTTAAAAATGGTAAAAAAATGTCTAAAGAATTTTATAAGAGAGGAACTTTAGAAGGTAAGTTGAGTAACTATTATTTTAATGGAAAGGCTACAGAAATTATATTTTATAAAAAAGGATTAAAAGATGTAGCTTCTAAAAAATATTCATTTGATGGAATTTTAATTGAATATGTTAGTTTTAAAAATGGGAAACCACTTGGTATTGCTAAATATTTTGAATTGAATGGAAATTTAAAAGGGACTGGTTCTTATCTAGACGGAAAATGAATAAGAAAATATTATTTGCATTGCGAAGTAGCGTCTGATGAAGGTTTAAAGAAAAAAAACTAATTTTATTAACAAAAAAAATAAGTAATAATCTAGTTTCAAACTTTAAAAACTTGGTTTTATCTTTTTTAATAAGATTATTAAAAAGAAAAATATCATTACATTTTAGTATAACACAAACCAATTATCTCATCAATTTTTTCAATCAATAAATCCTAATCAAATTTGTAACTTTGCCATCTCAAAATTAAAAAATGAAACGAGTAGTTGTTGGTCTTTCTGGTGGTGTTGATTCTAGTGTAACAGCACATTTATTAAAAGAACAAGGTTTTGATGTTATTGGGCTTTTTATGAAAAATTGGCATGATGATGCTGTAACCATTAGTAATGAATGTCCTTGGTTAGAGGATAGCAATGATGCAATGATTGTTGCAGAAAAACTAGGAATTCCTTTTCAAGTTGTAGATTTAAGTGAGCAATACAAAGAACGTATTGTAGATTATATGTTTGATGAATATAGCAAGGGACGAACTCCAAACCCTGACGTACTTTGCAACAGAGAAATAAAGTTTGACGCTTTTATGGATATTGCTTTAAAGCTAGGTGCAGATTATGTGGCTACGGGTCATTATTGTCGAAAAGGAGAAGAAATTATTGATGGGAAATCTGTTTATAAATTATTAGTAGGAAAAGACACAAATAAAGATCAATCTTATTTTTTATGCCAATTATCTCAAGATCAATTAACAAAAGCATTATTTCCTATTGGAGAATTAACAAAGCCAGAAGTAAGAGCAATTGCTAAAGGAGCAGATTTAATTACTGCAGAAAAGAAAGATTCTCAAGGTTTATGTTTTATAGGTAAAGTAAGATTGCCAGAGTTTTTACAGCAAAAGTTAGAACCAAAAGAAGGTGCTATTGTAACAATTCCAGTAGATTTTTCTCAGTATACAAAATCGGCTCCAACGTTTGAAAACAAAGAAGTAGAGTTAGCCTATTTTTCAACAAAATTTTCTTATAACAAAGAAGATGGAAAAGTTGTTGGTAAACATCAAGGGGCACACTATTTTACAAAAGGTCAGCGAAAGGGATTAAATGTTGGGGGTACTAAAGAAGCTTTATATGTCATAGAAACGGATGTTGTAGAGAATGTAATCTATACAGGCGAAGGTAAAAATCACAAAGGTTTATATAGAAATGTATTATTTGTTTCTAATACAGAAATTCATTGGATTCGTGAAGATTTAGCTTTAAAAGTTGGAGAAACAATGGATGTTGAAGCTAGAATTAGGTATAGGCAAGTTTTAGAAAAAGCAACTTTACATAAAGTTGAAGATGGCTTATATGTTGAATTTGAAAACAAGCAATCTGCGATACAAGAGGGGCAATTTGTAGCCTGGTATAAAGACGAAGAATTATTAGGCTCTGGTGTAATTTCTTAATAAAAATATATAAAATCGTAAAAAAGTAGTAATTTCGAAATATGAAGAAATTACTACTTTTTTTGTTTTTAACTACTTTTTTGAATTCTTTTTCACAGCAAGAAGATGCTTGGGTATTTATAAAAGACAAACCCAATGCTGCTAGTTTTCTTTCAAATCCATTACAAATGTTATCTCAACGTTCTATAGACAGAAGAGAGAAAACTAATCTTTCGATAGACGAAAAAGATGTTCCTATTCATCACGTTTATTATAGTGAATTAAAAAATGAGGCTACTATTTCTGTTTTAGGAAAATCGAAATGGTTAAATGCGGTTCATATTCAGGGAACAGTAGATCAAATTAACGCTTTGTTATCTAAATTTACGTTTATAGAATCTATAGAATATGCTAATAAATCATTAAACACTAGCGGGAAAATAAAGGAAAATAAAATAGCTGCCCATCACTTCAATAAATTTAATGAAGTGAAAACTGATTTTAACTATGAAGCTGCAGAGAACCAAATTAAAATGTTAAAAGGAGATTATCTGCATCAACAAGGATTTACAGGACAAGATCAAGTAATAGCAGTTATTGATGCCGGTTTTCCGAATGTAAATACGCTTTCAGCTTTTCAAAGATTAAGAGATAATAATCAAATTTTAGGAGGCTATAATTTTGCAGATAGAAATGCAAATTATTATACAAGAAATAGTCATGGCACCCATGTTCTATCAACAATTGCAGGGTATATAGAAAATGAATTTGTAGGCACGGCACCAGATGCAAAATTTTATTTATTCATCTCTGAAATTGTTGAATCTGAAACAGTCTTGGAAGAAACACTTTGGGTAGAAGCTGCAGAAAGAGCAGATAGTTTAGGTGTCGATTTAATCAATACATCATTAGGCTATACCACTTTCGATAATCCTAATCACAGTCATACATACGAAGATATGGATGGAAAAACCACCTTTATTTCAAGAGGAGCAGAAATAGGAGCTTCCCGGGGTATGATTTTAGTAAATGCAGCAGGAAATAGTGGTAGTGATTCTTGGAAATATATTGGTGCACCTGCTGATGCATCTTCAGTATTTAGTGTTGGAGCAGTTGATGCTGAAAGAGGTATTGCAAGTTTTAGTTCTTTTGGGCCAACCGCAGATAATAGGATAAAACCAGATGTTTTAGCGCAAGGAAAAAATACTAGCATCGTTAATTTTTCATCAGGAAGTGTATCAACTTCAAACGGAACCTCTTTTTCATCACCAGTATTGGCAGGGGTTGTTGCTTGCTTTTGGCAAGCTTTTCCAAATAAAACAAATAATGAAATTATGAATATAATTCGGAATTTTTCAGATAAAATTAACAACCCTACATATCAATATGGGTTTGGGATACCTGACTTTGAAGCTGCTTATAATACTGTGTTATTAGTTCCTCTTTTTGATGGTTTTTCTAACATTAAAATTTTTCCCAATCCAACAAAAAATAGCTTTGCAATTCTTGATAAGAATATTTCTTTAGAGGATTACTCAGTTGAAATATTTAATATTCTTGGTCAAAAAGTTTTTAAAAAAATCAGTTTAAGTACGAAAAAAGTTGATATTTCTTCTTTAGAAAATGGTATTTATCTGCTTAAAATTTATAAAGAAAATCACCAAAAAACAATAAAGTTGATAAAACGATAATGAGAAACAAAATCACAGATCTTTTTAAAATAGATTATCCAATTGTTCAAGGAGGAATGATTTGGGTTTCTGGATGGAAATTAGCCTCAGCAGTTTCTAATGCGGGTGGTTTAGGTTTAATTGGTGCGGGTTCTATGTATCCAAAAGTATTAAGAGAACATATACAAAAATGTAAAAAAGCAACGAATAAACCTTTTGGTGTGAATGTGCCCATGTTGTATCCTGATATTGAAATAATTATGGATATTATTATCGAAGAAGGAATAAAGATTGTTTTTACTTCTGCTGGAAATCCGAAAACTTGGACTTCTTTTTTAAAAAAGAAAGGAATCACGGTTGTCCATGTCGTTAGTTCCGTGAAATTTGCTTTAAAAGCCGAAGCAGCTGGAGTTGATGCTGTTGTTTGTGAAGGTTTTGAAGCTGGTGGCCATAATGGGCGGGAAGAAACGACCACTTTTACTTTAATTCCTATGGTAGAAGAGGAGGTAAGTATTCCTGTAATTGCAGCAGGCGGAATTGGTTCTGGCAGAGGAATGCTAGCAGCTATGGTTTTAGGTGCTGACGGTGTGCAAATAGGAAGTAGATTTGTTGCTACAGAAGAATCTTCTGCCCATCAAAATTTTAAAAACACAATTGTTGATGCAAAAGACGGTGACACACATTTAACTCTAAAAGAATTAGCTCCTGTTCGTTTATTAAAAAACAAATTTTATAGAGAAGTACAAGAGTTATATCAGCAGAACCCTTCAAAAGAGAAATTAAAGGAATTGTTGGGTAGAGCAAGAGCCAAAAAAGGAATGTTTGAAGGTGATTTAGCAGATGGAGAGTTAGAAATTGGTCAAATTGCTGGATTAATTCATGATATAAAACCGGCAAAAGTAGTTTTAGAAGGAATTATTGAAGAGTACAATTCGTGTAAAGCTTTGATTTGTAGTGCTTAATATTTTTTTAAAAATAAATAAATTATTTATGCATTTGTATGCTTAATGGTATTACCTTTGCAATTCAATAAATGTTGCTAATAATTAAATTAGCGACACAATAATTTTTTATTATGAATAAAGGTACCGTAAAATTTTTCAACGAATCTAAAGGATTTGGATTTATCACTGAAGAAGGATCAAACAAAGAACATTTTGTGCATGTGTCAGGATTAATTGACGAAGTTCGTGAAAACGACGAAGTTGAATTTGACTTACAAGATGGAAAAAAAGGATTAAACGCAGTAAACGTAAGAGTATTATAAAATATATCTATTACTAGTTAATTTTTTATCTAAAAGCCTATCAAATTTGATAGGCTTTTTTTATTTTCGATTTTTAAAATACTATTTATGATTGACGCTAGACAGAGAAAAAATATAAAGATAGGTTTGTTTGTCGAAATTGTTCAAAAACCAAATCAAAGAACAGGTGAATTGACAGAAGGGGTAGTTTCAAAGATTTTAACAAAATCCACTAACCATCCTTATGGAATAAAAGTGCAGTTAGTGTCTGGTTTGGTGGGAAGAGTAAAAAGTGTAATTGAATAACTTTTTTATTTTATTGGAATTTTAATTTCGTATACTTTCCTGCTTTTATTGTTTAATTTATTCTCTCTTAACCAAGAATTATGAATTTTTAATTCTTTGTAATTAAGGCCAAGCCCTTTTGCAAAACGAGCAATATTAGTGATTGTGGTATCTACTTTTATAGTGTAGGTCTTTTGTTCTGTATATAAATCTTCTTTTTCAAAAACAAAACCATATTTTCCTGGATTGCTAATAATTTCTTTTAAAGCTAAAATTCTAAAAACATAACGTTCCGTTTCATTGGCTAATTTTGCATCATAATAAGTAGTAACTTCCTGGGCTTCCAATCTTCTTGAAATACCATAATTACCAGCATTATATGCAGCCGCTGCTAGCGTCCAAGATCCAAAACGATTTTTTGAGTTTTTTAAATATTCTGCGGCTACTTTTGTAGATTTTTCAATATTATATCTTTCATCTACATTTTTATTGATTTCTAAACCATATTCCTTGCCAGTCGCTTTCATAAAATGCCACATTCCTGCCGCACCAACAGAAGAAGTTTCATCAGTAAAGCCACTTTCAGCTAAAGCTAAAAATTTAAAATCATCTGGTAAACTATACTTTATTAATAAAGGTTCTAATATTGGAAAATATTTGTTAGCTCGCTTTACTAATAATAAACCATTAGATTGCCAATATGTATTTACTAACAATTCTCTGTCCATTCTTTCTTTTATGTCTGGTTGTTCTATTGGCACTCTTTCCCCGGCTAAATTCAAATTATTGGGAAGTTTTAACGCTTTTATTTTATAAGTTTTATGGGTACTTGTAATTGGTTCTATTTCAGATTTATGAATTGCATTTATAAATAAGATCGTAATGCAAACAATACTTAAAAGAGATAAAATACGTAAAGATTTATTCATGATAACTTTAATTTTTGACAACTATAAAGTTAATCAATAGAAATAGTTTTAACAAGTTAAACTTTGGTGAATAATTATCGATATTTCTTTTGCCTTAGTTAAAATCATTACATGTGTGCCACCTTCTACCTTTATTGAATTTTTGATGTGTTTAATTGGAAACACATTGTCTTTAGTTCCATGAATGTGAATAATGTTTTTTAAAGCATTTTCTTGTTGCCAGTTTAAAACATTATGAATAGACCATTTTAAATACTTTGTATCTCTTACAGAGAGATATCTCTTATAAATTACGGCTCTTTTTTGCAATGATTTTCCAATGAAAAACTTAGCATAGTCTTCAAAATTATTTACAAATTTTGAAGGAAATGCTTTGTACAATTTACTTACGCTTAACACTTTAAATCTTCTTGAAAGTTCATGTTGCGTTTTAACGCTAGACACAATAATTACTTTTCTTGTAGCTATAAGTTTACTTACTTCTTGCACTAAAATACCTCCAAAAGAAACACCAATCAGAACAGGGTTTTCATGCTGAATGTCTTTTGTTATTCTCATTGCATAATTAACAATAGACTCATCTATATTTAAAGGTTTTCTCCATTCTAAATAATAGAATTCATAAACTTCTGAAGATAGATTTAAGTACTCAAAAATTTCTGGTCCAGCAGCTAAGCCAGGCATAAAGTATATAGGAATTTTAGCCATTTAAAAATGCTTTTTTTCTATTTTAAGTGCAATTTTATTATCCGATTAGACAGCTACGATGTTCTCTGTAAAGTCAAATCTTACCAAACCATCTTCATCAATTTCTGTAAGTGTAATGGTACGTAAAGTATTTATCAAATCCGGATGCCATGGTGATTTTACTTTTACGTAATTTTCTGTAAATCCGTTAATATACCCCTCTTTATTTTCGTTTTCAAACAAAACCGTTAATGTATTCCCTAGCTGAGATTCATAAAAAGCACGTCTTTTTTTAGCAGATAAACCACGTAACATTTTGCTGCGTTTTGCACGTACTTTTTTAGGAACAACGCCCTCCATATTTACAGCTGCTGTATTAGGTCTTTCAGAATAGCTAAAAACGTGTAAATACGAAATATCCATCTCATTTAAATAATTGTAAGTTTCTAAAAATAATTCATCAGTTTCTCCAGGAAAACCAACAATAACATCTACTCCTATACAAGCATTTGGCATTACTTCTTTGATTCTAAAAACTCTATTGGTATAGGTTTCTTTGAGATATCTTCGTTTCATTTTCTTAAGCAGCTCATCACTTCCAGATTGCAATGGAATATGAAAATGAGGAACAAATGAATTTGATTTTGAGACAAAATCAATCGTTTCATCTTTTAATAAATTAGGTTCTATAGATGAAATTCGTAAACGATGAATACCATCAACTTTATCCAATTCTTTTACGAGTTCTAAGAAAGTATGTTTGTGTTTCTTATTACCAAATTCACCTTTCCCATAATCACCAATATTTACGCCAGTTAAAACAATTTCTTTAATTCCTTTAGAAGAAATTTTTCTAGCATTACTGATTACATTTTCTAAAGTATCACTTCTAGAAATTCCACGTGCTAAAGGGATGGTACAGTACGTGCACTTATAATCACAACCATCTTGAACCTTTAAAAATGCACGAGTTCTATCACCTATAGAATATGAGCCTACATAAAAATCGGCATCAGAAATCTCACAGGAATGCACTTCGCCAATGTTATTTTTAGTTAAATCGTTAATATAACTTGTGACATTAAATTTTTCAGTAGCCCCTAAAACCAAATCCACACCATCGACAGCCGCTAATTCTTCTGGCTTTAATTGTGCATAACATCCAATAGCAATTAAAAAAGCATCATCATTTTTCTTTAATGCATTTTTTACAATGGATTTAAAACGTTTGTCTGCATTGTCAGTTACCGAACATGTATTAATTACATATATATCTGCTTTTTCTTCAAAATCGACCCGGTTAAAACCTTCATTTACAAAGTTTCTGGCAATAGTTGAGGTTTCAGAAAAATTTAATTTGCAACCTAATGTGTAAAAAGCTACTTTTTTATCTGCAATCATTCATGTACATTTAGCATTGTCAAAAATACGATTTTATTCATGATTTTTGAAACTGAAAGATTATAAGTTAGAAAGCTTATTTTAGATGATTTGGAAGCATTTCATGAAATGCAAAGTAATTTTAATGTAATGCAGTTTTTAGATAGTGAAATAAAGACATTTGGGGAAGACTCATTGGAGTTAGAAGATCTCATCAAGAAACATAATACACCTAACAATGACTTTTGGGTGCACGCTATTGAAAAAAAAATATGACCATCAATTTATTGGAACTGTAGCTTTTGTAAAAAACTTGGAAGATGATCAAATTGGATATCGTTTTTTAGAGAAAGATTGGGGTTTAGGTTTTGGATCAGAAATTTGTACAGGAATCATTTCGTATTGCAAGAAAAAAGGAAAGCAAAAAATAGTTGGCTATGTGGTTGATAAAAATATAGCTCCCGTAAAAATTTTAGAAAAAAAATAATTTTATAATTGATAATCATTTTTTTAATGAAAAAAATCAAAATATGAACTAAAAATATAATTGGAGACATCTGACAACCTCCCTTCAGGATTGTTATGATAATATAGTTTCCAGTTAAAAACGCATTCGAAATTTCTTCTGCAGTGACTGGTTAAAAAAATATATAAGTTCTTTTGTAATTAGAGCACCCATATGATAAATAAAAAGTAGTGGAAGCTTCTTTGAAAGTGCTTATAATGTTTGCAACATCAAAATAGTTTAAAGACTTTTATGTAAAGTTTAAATATCAATAATGATTATTACCAGTTTATTCTGGTTAGAATAGGGAAGTGGTCAGAATTTTTTTCAGGAAAAGAACTAAATTGATTTACAATTGCATTTTTATCCGTTAAGATAAAATCGATCCTCATAGGAAACCAATAATTATATGATTTCCCAAAACCTTTTCCAGCTTCAATAAAAGTATCTTTTTTGTCTTTTGAAATTTGATTGTAAACCCAAGAATAACTCGTGTTATTAAAATCACCCGCGACTATTTCCTTACCTTTCCATTGTTTTTCATGAGCAGTAAAAACCTCAGTTTGCTCGGCTTGCTTTTTAAAACGTTCTTTTAATCGTGCAATTAATTTTTCTGAATTTTCTTGTCCGAAATTTTCTTTATTAGTATTTAATTCTAAAGACTGTAAGTGCAAATTATACACTCTAATCGTATCTTTCTTTCTAACTATATCCACAAAAATGATATTATTCGAAGTGTTTTTTAGATCCAAAGAACCCTGATTAATAATGGGGAATTTAGAATAAATCGCTAATCCAATTTTATCTTTTTTGTTCTTGGTTCTTACGTATTTATAAGGATATAAAAAAGGTTGTTTTTCTAAAGTATAATATTCTTGAAAGCATAAAATATCAGGTGATTTGTCGGAGACAAAAGCACTTATTTTTTTAGGAATGTTGGGGTCATCAGTCCATTTCCAGTGATTAAACATTCTTACATTATAACTCATCACTTTTAAATCATCATTCAAAGAAGATTTGTTTTCTGTGAGCTTGTAAGGCGGATTAGAAAAGAACCAACCAATAACCAAAATAATTGCTGATAAAAAAAAATGTTTTTTTAGTTTAATGGTCCAATAGATGACAAAAAATATATTTAAAATAATCAATGTCGGAACAAATAAACTTAAAATTGCAAAAGCAGGAATCTTCTCTGGAGATACAAGTGGTAGTAAATAAGAAAGCAAAAGAACTGTTGCTAAAACTGAATTTAGTAAATAAATTATTTTATTTATAACTGATAATTTTTTCACTTTTAAAAATTATTTTTTCCCTTGTCTAAACAAAAAGTCCTTTTCTGTTTTTGTTAATGTATCATAACCAGATTTACTTATTTTGTCTAAAATAGCATCTATCTGTTGTTGTGTAATATCGGTGTTCTTTACTGAAGTTGTTTTCTTTTTTGCTGATTTATGCACTGTTTTTAAAGGCGGTTGTTTCCTTTTAAAAAGTGATGAAAGCTGTTTAAAGAAATCAGTTTTTTTGTTATTTACTTTTTTAACGTAAAAGAAACCAAATAAGCTTCCTCCTAAATGGGCAAAATGGCCACCAGAATTATCACCAATTAAACCAATAATATCTAAACCAATCCAAAAGGCAGCCAAATACCATAATTTAACAAAACCTATAAAACGTAGTTTTAATTGATAATTTGGTATATAGGTTGCAGCACCTATAAATATAGCAGATATTCCTGCAGATGCGCCAACTAATAAAGATGATTTTCCTTCAAATAAAGGAAAATAA
>Ga0209712_10000452_pt1 | contig 36896 bp, 56 predicted proteins | sample ArcOceMetagenome_FD_187443 | JGI IMG/M metagenome (GOLD analysis project Ga0209712, IMG submission 187443) | Marine eukaryotic phytoplankton communities from Arctic Ocean - Arctic Ocean - Greenland ARC118M Metagenome (SPAdes) (version 2) | ecosystem: Environmental > Aquatic > Marine > Oceanic...
CACCATTTTAAAACCTAGTATACACAAGGTTACCGATGTAATAGCCTATCAGTGTATGGTGTAAGGTTTAACGATTAGCTGCCGTAAGTAGCTATTTATTCGCATGATGATTGGTTAAAGTGGTAAGGGAGCTGCCCACTAATGGCTAATTACCATCTGAGTTTAATGGTTACCTTATTCTAGAACAAAGGTGACGTAAGTTAGACTTGGGGTCGCAGGTAAATGCAAGGTGCGGTTCGATTCCCACCACCAGTCATCAGCCGAATAAGTTATATTAACCAGAGGAAAACATTATGAGTAAACATCTATTAGTATTGAGGGCTGATTGGGCCGATGGGTTTGGGTGTGTGGAGTATCTTATCGTAGACTCCCTAGAAGAAGCGAACCGAGTTAAACAAGCGTGTGTAGAGAACGGAGGTTACTTTGGTACCAATGAAGGTTGGGAAGAAGGGGAGTTTGAGGAGAGGGACATTATTATTAGTGAGATAGCCGAAGAAAGCGTATATGTTCTATCTACTCTACTGGGCGATAACTTTGGAACAGGAATACTAGGAGCATATCAGTATGAAAATAATTAAAGGTGACTTACTTAAACTAGCGTTAACCGAAGAAGTAACACACATCGTACATGGTTGTAACTGCTTCCATGCCATGGGTTCAGGGATTGCAGGCTTACTTGCTAAACAGTTCCCTGAGATACCCAACGCTGACAGAGATACTAAGAGTGGTGACATTAAGAAGTTAGCATCTTATAGTAGAGCTTATGTTACCGAGCAACGTAAGTTTACCAAGAACATGGTAGGACTAACTCTCCACAGTGTTGAACACTTAACACACCCTTTTCACTGCATCAACTTGTACACTCAGTATGCTCCGGGTGCTGACTTCCTGCCTTCGTTGTTTCCCGAGGCACTTAAGTTACTCAACAAGGATTTCAAAGGGCGTACATTACACTTCCCTATGATTGGGTGCGGTATAGGGGGTGGCGATTGGGTTACGGTTATGAATGATATGCTTAAGTATCTGTGGGATGTTAATGTTGTGGTGGTTGTCTTATGATTACATTGGATAAAGTACTAGTAAGTATTCTGATTATAGCTTTCATTATATTCCTGTATCTGTTACTACTATGGACACCAGTGAACCTAAGAGACCATGCAACATGCTTGGAGTTAGGGTATCCTAAAGTCCATACTACACTTACTTTGGATAGCTATTGTATTAGTATTTCGGAGGTTACCAAGTTATGAGCTTAGAACAGTACAAAGACGCGAATAGAAAAGAGCTGTGGGACATATTGCAGATTCAAATGCAAGTGTTGCAAGAAGAGAACACTAGGGTGGCGGAGCTTGAGAAAGAGTGTGCAGCTTTAAAGAAACCCATCCTGCAACTCTTAGCTGAAAAAATTGTTCTATTGAATGAGCCTAACGTATTGACAGGCATGTATAGGATGCAACTCCGTGACGGGTATTGGGCAGGTTGGGAGTCAATTGAAGCACTAAAGGAGCAAGGCAAGTGAATAACCAAAAGATTATAGATAGTGCGCCAAAGGGTGAGAATCCAGATGTTGTTGATATAACTGGCGCTTACTTCGACGAGCACTGCAATCATCTTAACTCAGAGGGCTTTTGGAGTGAATTAGATATTACACCTGTTGGCCCTCGCTCACTAGCAGACATTAAGCGCATTGTTGAGCTTGAGTTAATGCTAATACACCGAACTAAAGAAGTTGGCAATTGGATTTTACGTTACGACAAGTCGGTGAATAAGCAGCGCGAAATAATACATGGACAGAAGATGCGAATTACAGAGCTTGAGTTAGGTGCTAGACGATTACTGGATGCAAGCACACTAGAATCTCAAGAAAATGCAATGGCAGAACTTGAAGAGCTACTAGAGGAGCAAGCCAAGTGAATGACCGAGGTATTTTAGGAATGAATGAACAAGAGCTGGAGTCTGAGATAACCAGAATAGGTAAAATGCTGTACAGCCATGAATTAGCAGAAAAACAAAACCATCTAAAATATAAACTAAGGCAATTACGAACCAGTGAAGCACTAAAGGAGAACTAAAATGAGTTTATTCGAGAACCAAATCAATACATTAATTACAACATTAGAAAACGTACCTAACCCTAAGTCATTCGATATGTCTAACTGGCATCAGTATAAGCCGCATGTACAGTGTGGGTTTGCTGCGTGTATCTGTGGGCATCAAGCGTTAGCTCCTAAATCTGAGTTCTTTGATTACCAAGAGAAACCTAAGGATGCTTCTGATAAATTTGAAGAAGATGCAATAAGTATATCTAAAAACCTAGATAATGCGTGTACCATCTTAACAGGTGACCATAGTTTATCTATATCTATTTACGGTGGTGATGACTATGGCAGAAGAGATGCCGCTATAGATACTCGGTTGTTTGCTCCTAGCGAATTAGCGCATCCTTTTCTTACATCGTACACTCCCTCTATTGAACAAACTTTAAGTTACCTTCGCCTAGTGTTAACTAAACTTGGAGACTTTGATGACTAGCACAAATACGATGATTCCCAAGACCCATAAGACATGCAGCGCTTGTAAGCAGGAATTACTTATGTCTCACTTCACTAATGACAGAAGTAAGAAAGACGGTAAGCGCTCAAGGTGTCGAGCATGTCAAAGGGAGTGGAATGTGACTAATGGGCATAAGAAACGTGAGCAGCAACGAAAGTATGCAGCTAAACCTGAGAACCGTTACAAGAAGTATAAGGCTAGCGCGGAGTCACGCGGGTTCGCTTGGGACTTAACTCGGGATCAGTTCATGATTCACTGGCAGCAGCCCTGTGTTCACTGTGGATCAGAGATTAAGACCATAGGTCTCGACCGTATTGACTCAAGTGTGCCCTATCAAGAGGACAATGTTGAGCCTTGCTGTCGTATATGTAACGCCATGAAGAGTGATTCACAGACTGTTGACTGGTACTCACACATGGAATTAATCAGAAAGAATGTTAAAGGGTTCGTCAGTGGGGCTAAGGAGTACTAATGGAACTATTAAAACAGGAAGGTTACGTGGGACGTATAGTTTATATTCCTCCCACGTCTCCCAAGGAACAAACGTACTTCATAGCTAGAACAACTAAAGCTAGTGGTATGACACCTTATATAGGGCGTGGTGTTGTTGAGAAAAAACTAAAAGCTATGTGTGTAGATCTTGAGGATGATGGTGGTATATGGAATCCTGCGTGTATTGTAAAGAGTGCTGAGGTACTTAAAATAGACTACGCTGTTCTTGAGTCACACGAGATTAAACCGTAAACTAGAGGATAACTAATGTTAATAAATAATGAACATCAACAAGCACAAGTACAAGGAGTAACATCCAGTAAGTTTGGCTTTGAGATGAATGCCAAGATGTACGATATCTTAATCAGTAAAATGTACACGAATAAGCAAGGGGCAGTAATAAGAGAACTAAGTTCCAATGCCTCTGATGCACACGGGGAAGCAGGGAAATCTGATGTACCTTTTGACTTACATCTGCCTACATGGTTAGATAAGTCCTTCTGGATACGAGACTATGGCACAGGTATAAAACATCATCTGTTTGAGCAGATCTATACTAATGTTGGTTCGAGTACCAAGGAGGATTCAAATGAATTCATCGGTGGTTTTGGATTAGGGTCTAAGACACCCTTCACTATGACAGATACATTCATGGTTGAGAATCACTGCGATGGTATCAAGACTACGTGGGTATGCTTTAAAGACAAGGGTGAACCCCAAGTATCCAGAGTAGCTGTAGAACCTACTGATGAACCCAGTGGTCTCAAGGTATCCTTCTCGTTCGACGAGGGTGATGTACCAGAGTTCACACGCCAAGTAGTTAGACAGCTTAGGTTCTTCCCTGTGAAACCTAATATTACTGGTGGTGAAGGGACTGTATCTTTCACTGACTTACCTGATGGGTGGGAAACTTTAGAGTATTTCTACACGAATACCCGTGGATCAGATAGTAGAAGCGATACTAACTATGTTGTTATGGGTAACGTTGCGTATACCTTAGATAGCAGTATGTTTGATTACAACTTACGTTCTTTGTTTAACAACGGACTAACTATTAAGGTTCCCATTGGTGCCGTGGATATACCACCATCAAGAGAGCACCTAGAAATGACACCACGCACCAAGGCTTATATTAATGAAGTACTAAGCCGTATAAAGAAAGAGTATACTACTGACTTACAGAAGAAAGTAGATACTGCTAAGACAACATGGGAACTACGTAAAATCCTATTTGACATCAATGATTCTCTATTGGTAAACAATACTACATTAATATGGAAGGGTGGTGATATTAAGTGGAGGGAATTGATGTCACAACGGCTAAGTAATATTGGTGGTTTCTCTGTTAAGGGTATACACAAGAGGTATGCTCATGTTTACCGCTCCTCTCACATCTCTATGCGTAAAGCTATTGATGGTGTGTTTACCTATTATGTGAATGACTTAGGTGTTGGTGGAAGTAAGCATATCAATGAGAACTTTAGAACCCATGATTGGACCGACGTTATAATATTTCATGTAGATGGGATTAAAGATAAAACAAGGGATTCCTTAGTCACCGCTGCCTTGGATACCATTGAAGCAGAGATATCTATTAGACCTAAGTTGCTCTCAAGTTTACTTGGGTTCCCTGTAAAGAAGGTACGCCAGAAGAATGTTGTCGGTAAGTCAGAACCTAACCAAGTCTTTACACCGAACACGGATATAGATAAGTATACTTCAATGAAGAATCAGATGAAGGAACAGGACACGTTACCAACGGATGGTTACTACGTTGAGATTAAGCTATGGCAGTTACAGCTCAGGGACTTAGCTCAGATGTTATCCGAGGGTTTACTTAGCTTCCTTGATAAACCTCTGTACTTTGTTCGTGCTAAAACTATTAAGAAACTTGATAAGACAATGGTTCCTCTAACAAAGGATATACTACTCACTTTAAAAGATTCAATCGTGAGTAAACATAAGGAACTCATGCATGGTAGGAATATAATAAGTAGTGTCCATAGGATACCTATGCTACACCGTACAATACTTCCTGCTATTACCGACAAAGGTTTAAAGGCTTACATAAGATACTCCTCAGGAGTACTTAAGAAAGTCGATAGTTTCAAGGGTGACACCGATGTGTTACATCGTATACTCTTTAATGAGCGTATAGATTACACCCCAGTGTTACCTCCGAGACTCAAGACACTCAAGGCACAGTATGATCCCATTCATGATCTACTGTGTTGCGTTTGTAGTAGTTGGAATACCGAACGTAATGAAAAACGTTTAGGTATTATGGCTTCTTTATTAACTAATCAATAGGAGAACATTGCATATGACAATGATTTACACTGGTACAACAATTTCGTTCATGCACAACAGTAAGTTTCAACAAGTACACTTAAGTCACCCTAAGTTCCAAGAGATTGTAACTTTATGTAAGGATGGTGACTTTGGTACTGCGGCTTCTTTAGTTGACCTTAAGTCAGTCGTATCTAAAGCATTAGCAGGTAGCGCGGCTGAACTACGTGACGACAACGTCTACTACAAAGGAAAGATCGTGCGTTCAGTATTAGCTCAACGTATTATTAGCATGGCTCGGGAGGGATTCGAAGCAGCACCATTGCTACTGTTCCTAGAGAACCTAATGTTAAACCCTAGTAACCGAGCGGTAGAAGAGTTGTATGGCTTCCTAGAGGCTTCCAGCTTACCTATCACTGATGATGGTTGCTTCCTAGCGTATAAGAGCGTTAGACAGGACTACATGGATCATCACTCGGGTACTATGGATAACTCAGTGGGTTCTGTAGTAAGCATGGAGCGTAACAAGGTGGACGAGGACAAAGACCGTACATGTAGCTACGGTTTGCACTTCGCTGCCCATGAGTACGCAGCAGGTTTTGGTTCCTCAGGTCGCATGGTTGTCCTTAAGATTAACCCAAGGGACGTGGTAGCTATTCCTTCTGACTACGCAAATCAGAAAGGACGTTGCGCTAGTTACGAAGTAATCGAGGAAGTTGACCGTTCTGACACTAAGTTAGTTAACGTTTCTTTCGTTGACACAGGTGCTACCAAGGAAACACCTAAGGTACTCTCAGCAAATACCGTTGAAGTAGGGAAGAGCTATATGTTCTCTGGGCGGATATTTAACTCGCAATTGAAACAACCTTTTCTCGCTACTGTTATAAGTAATGATTCAAAGGAAGTATATATTGATCCAGTAGATATCAAGGGTAATCAAGTGTACTCTAAAAACCGTAAGGTAGTATTAGTTACTGTTACGGAAATCGAGGGTACGAAGGCTGCGTATGTTCCCGAGGAAGATAACTATGACTCGCTAGGTCGCTGGTCGCTAGGTCGCTGGTTAGGTTCTATTTTCATTGGAGACAACGATCAGTTCCCTGTGAACCGTGATGTTGCTTACATCTTAACCCGTGACTCTGATAACAAAGAGTACCGAGGTAAGTTCTTCTTCTGTGAGTATGATGTTAAGAATGATAACTTAGTATTCAAGAGAACAGAGAGTAAAAAGAATGGTGAGCGTTACGTCACTATCTCTGATGCTGATGACTGGGAAATCATATTAGCCTAGAGTAATACTCAAGTATCTTAGGTTTCTTAAGGAGACCTAGGGTGCTTTATGAATTACTTTAACAAGAGGATAACCCATGAAACAAATCATTCACGTGAATCAACACGTAATCAAGAGTAATCGTAAGAACAACCAGAACCTTCCTGTGTTAACCAGTAAGAACTACATAAACAATGTGTATTGTCACGAGGTTTCTCTAGAGGTAGACGGTAGGGTAATAGCTACTCTTAAGTATTCTAAAGATAAACCCTTGTCCTGTGGGGCACACGTCTGGTTAGAATGTGACAGTGAAGACGTTAAATTATTACATACAACAAGAGGATAACCAATGATACACATAGTTGACATCGAGAATGCCTTACTTACAGACTTCAAGAAAGAAGCAGGTATAATATTCCGTAAGTATGGCTATAGGCTAGACTGGGATAAACCCGCGTGTACTTGGGGAGGTTGCTTCACAGCGCTCCCTAACAACATAACCTTTAATGACGTTAATAATGTACTAGAGGATAACTAATGATAAAAAGAAACTTAAGTAACAAACAGTTTACCGATGAACAAGCGGTATCTAAAGTAAACTATGGTGACATAGAGGAAGGTGATGTTGTAAATCTAATTGAGTTCGTGGTCTCAGGAACAGGTACTTGTAACTATTATAAAGTAGTACCTCTTAGGTCTACTAAAGTCCACTATATGCTAACAGCGGAGCTTACGCTATGATTAAACCTTATCGAGTACCTAAGTCTCTCCTAGCAGTAGGGACAAACATCAAGACAATCAAGAGTGACAAGGCTAGTGAGTACCTAACAGCGATTATGTACTTAGCCCCTGCCAAGCAGAACACCAAGGGAGTTAATCTATGTCCCAAGGCTTCCCAAGGTTGTCTACAGGCTTGCTTGTATACTGCTGGACGAGGTAAGTTCTCGAACGTACAGGCTGCTAGAGTAAACAAGTCTGATTACTTCGTAGCTGATAGACCTGCGTTCTTACTTCAGTTACATAAGGATATAGTTAAGCATGTTAAGAAGTGCAAGGCGTTGGGTAAGAAGCCAGCAATAAGACTTAATGGGACTAGTGATATACTTTGGGAGAGATACATAAACATGAGCTTATATCCCGAGGTTCAGTTCTATGATTATACTAAGTGGAGTCCATGGGAACGTGAGAAAGTAGAGAGTATACCTAATTATCATCTGACCTTTAGTAGAGCAGAGGATACCTCGGACTCTATGGTTAGACGTATGATTACCCAGAAGCAAGTTAGTATAGCGGTAGTGTTCTCAAGTAAAGAGCTACCTAAGACGTGGTTAGGTAAACCAGTGTTCAATGGCGACCTGACTGACTTACGTTTCCTTGACCCAGCAGGCCACATTATTGGCTTGAGTGCCAAGGGCGATGCTAAGAAGGATATCAGTGGATTTGTAATACATCAGGAGGCAGCATGAGTAGAGAATTTACAGCGGAAGAAATAGAGATGTTTCAGGGTAACATTAGAGAGAGGGATGAGGTTTATTGTGAACCTAGGAAAGATGTAGTCCAATCTAAGTATGTCTTCGAAGTCTTACCCGATCAGGAATATTGGGATGATGAAAACTTTACCCGAGTCCCTGAAAAGTTAGTAGGATTCTGGATCATGGCTTACGCAGATGATCTACGTTATACTCATCTTGAAGAGTGTATGAAAGCGTACGCTTGGGATAGGTGTGAGATGAAAGAAGTAGTGAAAACTGAGTGGGTAGTTAAGGAGGCGGTGTAATCTCTCTTATAGGTTAATAGTCTCCAACAGAATTATTAGGGAGAATATTATTAGAAAGTGTAATATATGTAATAAACTTAAGTCTTTAGAAGACTTTACCAAGAATATTAAATGTAAGGAGGGAAGAACGGGAACATGTAAAACATGTAGGTATAAAAAGCAGAAAGTACGTAATGGTTCTACTGAGGGTAAGATACTAAGAAGTAGACTAGCTTCTAAGTATAAGGAAGAAGAGCCTACCAAATACATGCTTTATTCAGCTAAGCACAGAGCTAAGAGGGATAATGTACCTTTTAATATAAGTAGTAAGGACATTGCTATTCCTTCGGTATGTCCTGTCTTAGGTATTCCTTTAATAGTATCAAAGGGAAAACCTACATCTAATTCTCCGAGTTTAGATAAATTAATACCTGAATTAGGCTATGTTAAAGGCAATGTAAATGTTATAAGTCATAGAGCTAACTTAATTAAATCAAATAGTTCTTTACAAGAAATAGAAGCAGTGTTAAAATGGCTCCAAGATAAAACGAAGGAGGCCTTAGATGTTGGATAATTTTAACTCGAACCAAGCATTGCAGTTACTTTATGTTCATGAGAAAGAGAGTCATAAGTATGACTTAAGTTTAACTAATGTAGAGCTAAGACATATTCAACTCTGCCTTATTGATAAGTGGGATGAACTAACTACCCACTATAAGAAACAGTTAGAAACCAAAGACAAATTAGATAATATTGCTAAGATGTCACGAGGGCTACCGTTATTTACGTAGACCAACACTCAAGAAACGACCGGAGAACTACGTCACTTATGAATAAAAAACAATCGAGGTAAATTAACCATGGCAGTAATTAAAACAGTAGCAGTATTATTCTCTAACGTATTAAACGTAGACGACTTCTCTCAGAAATATCAGATTGTAGTTAGTCTGAATGAAGAGCAATCGGCAGACGCTGAAGAAGCGGGTATCAAAGTTAAGACGAAAGAGTATGATGGTAAGACTCAATACCAAGCAACATTCAAGTCTAAGTTTCGTCCACGGGTAGTAGGTTCAGTAGCTTCTGTAGACCATGACTTACAGGGTGCTGAGTTAGGACGAGGTTCAATTATCTCTGTCCAATATAAGCTACGAGACTGGGTATCACCTAGTAAAACTACAGGTACATCATCTGACTTAGTAGCGATACAGATTTTAGACCTCAAGACACAAGGTGCTATGGAGTTCGAGGATACTGGTGCGTTTGGGGATGAAAGTGAAAGTGAAGGTTATGCAGCAGACTATTAATTAATTAACATTAGGCTCTTAGGGATTTCCCTAGGGGCCTTTTTTATATCCAAAAGGAGAACCTATGAAATTAGCAATCGTGATTGGAAGATTCCAACCGTTACACCTAGGACACATGTCCCTTATTGATAAAGCACAGAAGGAAGCTGATAAGGTGTTAATACTTATTGGTAGCTCACGTCAACTACCAGATTACAAGAACCCCTTTAGTTACGAGGAGAGGCTCGCTTTGATACAAGATGTATACTCAGCCAGCACTGACCTAATCCTTCGTCCTTTGCCCGATGCCCCTAGTGATGATGAATGGATTAGTAATGTTATTGGTGAGGTACTCAGTATCGAAGAAGACCCAACCGAAGTATTACTATTGACCCACGAGAAAGATGAGGACTTCTATCGTACCACTTTCCTATTCCCTGTGGAAACCGTGAAAGATGTGCCTATCTCAGCTACAATTATACGACACGCATGGTACCAAGATACACTATGGACTGTTGATGCTTTCATAGATTCACGTGTACTTGAGTTCCTAGAGAACCATAAAGACCTAGACCGTCTAAGTATGGAGTACGAGGACACAGAAGGCATGTGTGAGATTAAGACACAAGGGCATCCCTTTGGTAATCCCATGGAACCCGTAAGCTTTGCTGCTATCATTCAGGGCGGTAAGTTACTTGTAGGCAGACGAGGCGGTTCTCGTGGTCGTGGGCAGCTAGGGCTTGCTGGTGGTTATGTCCAGAATGACGAGACAACTATGGATGGTTGCATCAGGGAAGTTAAGGAAGAATTAGGTGTTGACTTAGCCTCCTTGATACTATCTAATGATGCTCAGTGTTTAGCACAGGCTGTCGAAGAGAACATGAATGACTTAGGTTCACGTACCCTTGGGATTAATTACCTATTCGTATTGAAACCTGACCTAGAGTTAGAGATAACGATTGATGGTGAAGAGACGACTGAGTTCCAGTGGTTACCCTTGGATTCTGTGTTGCAAGATAAGGAACTCCTCTTCTACAACCACAGTCTAATTCTTAAACGTTTATTATCTAAAGTAGGAGAAGCTAAATGATTAATACTAAAGTAGAGTTCAAAGCATGGCCTAAGATACCACGGGCAGTCCTTGGTACTGTTGTAATTACCGAGAAAATGGATGGTACTAATGCCTGTGTTATCATAGAAGGTGACGAGATAGTAGGTGTACAGAGTCGTAAGCGTATGTTAAACGTAGGTAAAGAAAGTGATAACTATGGCTTTGCTCAACACGTGTTTGATAATCAAGAGAAGTTCTTAGCATTAGGTGACGGTAAGCATTATGGTGAATGGGCTGGTTTAGGTATCCAAGGGAATCCTCATTGTCTCCCTGAGAAACGTTTCTTCCTCTTTAACACTAGACGGTGGGGAGAGCATAATCCTACTCCTGAGGGAATCTATGTTGTTCCTATGTTATACCAAGGTGAGTACTCTCACGAGGTTGTTGATGCTATAATGAATGCCCTTAAGACTTCAAGTGAGGATAGAGGTTATAAACCAGAAGGATGTGTTGTTTACTTCCCTAAGATAGAGGCTATGGAGAAACATACATTCGAATACAGTAAAGGTAAATGGTTAGGAGACACCGCGTGAACGATATATTTAAGTTTTTATGTATAAAGGATTTCTGGATGCAGCCACAGGAACACGAGGAGAGTCCTGCGTTCCTCAAGGGAGAGGTATACGAGGCTGTACGTAGGACAAGTGATATATGGAAGTTCCTCTCGGATGCCCACGGAGATAAACACATGATGTCTATAGAGGAACAATTCGTAGATGACCCCATGCACTCTTACATATTATCAGACCACCTACAGGAGATAACAAATGAATAACGTATTACTAATGACAGATAGTTATAAGCTCTCACATTATAGCCAGTATCCCGAGGGCACCGAGTATGTCTACAGCTACATAGAAGCAAGGAAGGGGAGCTATCCTGTGGTTGTCCTAGGTATCCATGACTTCATTGATAAGATTACTGGTGGTCTTACAGGTGGAAATATCTTAGAGCTACAGAATATTGCAGAAGAACACGGGGTACCTTTCAATGAAGATGGGTGGTGGTCTCTCTACAAGAAACACTACGGCTCTGGATTTCCTGTGAAAATCTATGGTGTACCTGAGGGTACAGTAGTCGACCCAAGTACTCCAGTGGCAACCATAGTAAACACTGACCCTGAGTTCCCTTGGTTAACCTCCTTCTTCGAGACATTGTTCTTGCGTTGTGTATGGTATCCCTCAACTATTGCAAGCCGTAGCCGTTACGTGAAGTCTCGTATCAAAGAGTTCATGGAACGTACTGGTGCTGACATGAGTACCATTGATTTCAAACTACATGACTTTGGTGCACGAGGGGTTTCCTCTGGTGAATCATCAGCAGGAGGAGGAGCAGCCCACCTTACACAGTTCCTTGGTACTGATAACCTTGAAGCAGTAAAGTATGTTAAAGATAACTACGATATTATTGCTGGTTTTAGTATACCTGCTACTGAGCATTCAACTGTAACCTCATGGGGTCGTGATGCTGAGTATAAGATGTACGAGAACTTCCTGCGTGTCAATGGTGGAGAAGGTAATATCTTTGCTTGTGTGAGTGACTCATATAACATCTGGGAAGCATTACAGATATGGAAAGAGTTAGAGCCAGTGTTGTTAGAGGTCGGTGGTACACTGGTTGTCCGTCCTGACTCAGGTGATCCAGTGTTAACCCCAGTCAAAGTTATCTCTGACCTAATGGATTACTTTGGTTACACTATAAATGCTAAAGGGTTCAAAGTCCTTCCTGATCATATCCGAGTTATTCAAGGGGACGGTGTTGACGAGAACTCCATTGTACGTATCATGCAAAGAATGGTTGACAATAAGTTTTCTATTGATAACATAGCATTCGGAATGGGTGGTGGATTGTTACAGAAGGTTGACAGAGATACCCTAGGCTGGGCTATGAAGTGTAGTGCTGCCCGAGTTAACGGTGTCTGGAGAGATGTATGGAAAGATCCTATTGGTGGAGGTAAGACATCTAAGAAAGGCTTAGTTACTGTGGGGGATACAATAGAATTTACTGACCCAGTAGCTTATGTCTACATGGCGCAGAATACTATGGCATTCCTAGGTCCTTGGGTAACCTACTATAATGGCGACGCTAACATTAGACCTAGGGATTCATGGGAAACAGTTAAGAAACGAGCGTCCATATGATTGACGTTGGAGTAGGGTTTTTGCTAGGGATTCTATTAGTATTCGTCCTTTCCCTTAGTTACTCGGTAGGGGCGAGTGGTGTTGAGATAGACATAGAAAAGTCATGTAAGTTAACAGGTACTTTTGTTGTAAAAGGTACGGTATATACTTGTGAGGAGAAACATGGGTACCATAGTAAAATCTAATTTACCGTGCACTGCCCCTGATTCCTGTGGTTCATCCAATGCTATGTCGCAATACGAGGACGGAGGTAAATTCTGTCACAAGTGCCAAGGCTGGGATAACTCAGAGAAATCAGGGGATTACGAAGTAGAACAACCAAGAGGTAAGCAGATGAGTTTTGATTTTGAGTTCTATCATAACGCTGAGTTCAAGGGTATCCCTGATAGGCGTATTGATTTAGATACATGCAAGAAGTTTGGCATGAAAACAACGAGTAAGGGATCTCACTTGTTCCCTGCGTACAACCCTAAAGGAGAACTGATTGCAGTAAAGGAAAGGTTTTACCCCGATAAGAAGTATCAGATACATGGGGACATGAGTGAGGCTATGCTCTTTGGTATGCAGGAGTTTCCTAAGACCGGACGTTCCGTAACGATAACCGAAGGTGAGTATGATGCTATGGCTGCTTACAGAATGACAGGTAGTAAGTATCCTCACTTCAGTATCTTTAATGGTAGTGGTAGTGCTAAGAAGGAATGCAAGCGAGGTTTTGAAGCCTTAAAGAACTTTGAGACGATCACCTTAAACTTTGACTCAGATGCTCCCGGGGATAAAGCGATTGAAGAAGTAGGTCCTTTGTTTCCCGGGCGTACCAAGGTACTAAGGTTAACCGAAGGTAAGGATGCTTGTGATTACCTAAAGGCTAACAAGGGTTCCAAGTATGTCGACGAGTTCTTCCGTGCACGACAATATACCTTAGGAGGTATCATTAATGGCGCGGATACTTGGGAGAAGTACAAGGAGAAGAAGAACGTAGAGAGTATATCTTTCGATCCTCAGTATGAAGTGTTGAATCAGAAGACCTATGGTATACGCTTGGGAGAGATAGTTCTCCTGACAGCTGGCACAGGCTCAGGTAAGACACAGATACTCAGGGAGTGGAAGTATCACTTGTTAACTACCACGATGTTCTCTATACTTGATATCTCGTTAGAAGAGGATACAGGGGACACAGTTGGTGGGTTGATGGCTATACACGCTAACAAACGTATCATGCTTCCTGACGTTAACATACCAGAAGCAGAGGAGAAGAGGATACACGATGAGTTATTCTCTAATAAACGTTTCTTTGCCTTGGATCACGAGGGAGCAGTCGAAGACGAATCTCTTCTAGACAAGATGGAATATGCAGCTACAGTTGATGGTGTTAAGATTATATTCTTAGATCACATTACTATTGCGGTATCCGATTGTGCCGCTGGTAGTGAGAACCTTAGTATGGACAAGTTCATGAATCGTCTGCTTAAGTTAGTTAAACGCTTGAACATATGCGTGGTTGTCGTGAGTCACCTGCGTAAAGTTGGTGGCGGTGGTAAATCCTTTGAAGAAGGCAGGATACCCACGGAAGATGACTTGAAAGGTTCAGGCTCCCTTAAACAAATAGCTATGACAACCATAGCAATAGCGAGGAACAAGTATGCTGAAAATGATAAAGAACGAAATACTACTTCATTCCATGTACTTAAATGCCGATTCAGTGGTAGGACAGGGCCTTGTGATTTTGCCCACTTTGATGACGATACTGGCAGGATGTATGTAGTTAATCCAGACACATTCTTCGATGATGCACAGAGTGAGTTTGACGATAAGCCAATAGGTTACTAAGGAGATAACGGATGTCACGTGTATTCTATGCAGTTAATAGAGAAACAGGGGAACGGTGGTCGCCTAACCCCCACGAAGAGAAGCAGTACTTAGTTATGTATGATAGTGGTTACTTAGCTGTGGTTACTTTCGTACCTTGGGAGAATAACTATTTAGTTCCATTAGACCCTAAGGTATGGAGGATAGAACACAATGTGGAAAGAGTTAGAAGGTAAAACCATTGGTGTCTTTGATACTGAGACTAATGGTTTGCTACACAATGTATCAGAGGTTCACTGCTGTGTTATATCAGTTACTAGGGACCCTAAGAGCATGGAGACCATGGAGTACTGCCTTGGTGCACAGAAGTTATACCTAGCAGCACTTGATAAGTTAGATGTATTAGCAGGACATAACATCATTGGGTTCGACCTTCCTCTCTTGAAGCAGATGTTTGGTTGGTCCCCTAGGCCTGATGTTATAATCCTAGATACCTTATGGATGAGTAGAATGTATCATCCTGATATTGAAGGAGGACATTCCCTTGGTTCTTGGGGTGCTCGCTTAGGTAACTCCAAGGTGGAGTATTATCCAGTAACCGACCCTGAACAGGACTGTTATGATCCTGATGCTAACATTAAATTAGATAAGGGTTGGGAGCGTAGTCATTACACAGAAGCCATGGGTGCTTACTGTGTTCAGGATGTTAAGGTCAATGTTGATGTATTCTGGAAGCTCGTTAGTTTACTTAAGAACTTCTCATGGCAGAGTATTAAATGTGAGATGGATACTGCTATAATAATCCAAAGACAGATGCAACATGGGTTTGTCTTTGATGTTAAGGGTGGTGAGCTTTTACATGCGAAACTCGTGGAACGTGTTATTGAGTTAGAGGACGAGGTGCTGAAAACCTTTAAGCCTATCGCTAAGTTTGTTCGAGAAGTTCAACCTAAGGTTAAGAAGGATATTACAGTTTCTTCTGTTGGTCTTAAGAAGATTGATGACTGGGAAACTGTTATAGATGTTCCTGAGTTTACTGAACGCTTACAGATAGACTCTACTTTCAAACTAGTACCTGAGGGAACCCCAGATTCCTTTCCTGATGGGGAGGAAGGTACATGGTACACCTCTGAGGACTTTCCTGTATATCACAAGGTTTATACCAGTGGTTCCTTTAGTCTCATAGAGTTTCCTGAGTTTTCCCTAGGTTCTAGGCAACAGATTGCGGAACGCTTAGTACGTTCAGGATACGTATTAACTAAGCAGACTGAGAAAGGTAACTATATTATAGACGATGTAGTTCTACAGGAGGCCGCAGACGCAGGTATCCCAGAAGCTGTTCCCTTGGCTGAATACTTTCTAGTTCAGAAACGAGAAGCTATGGTTAAGTCTTGGATAGAAAAATCGGTGTGGCATAAGGACCAAGGTGTACATAGGATCCATGGTTACGTTAATTCCATGGGTGCTAATACTAATCGTATGACTCATAGTTCTCCTAACGTTGCTCAGGTTCCCGCTGGTGGTAAGCCTTACGGTAAAGAATGCCGTAGTCTCTTTGGGGTCCGCAAGGGTTACAAGTTAGTTGGCTGTGATGCTAGTGGCTTGGAGCTACGTACTCTCGCTCATTACATGGGTGATAGAACTTACATACAGACTTTACTTGAAGGTGATATCCATTGGGTAAACTGTATAGCTGTTGGGTTTGTACCCGAGGGAACCGTTCGTGATAAGACAAGCCATATACATGATGGACTTAGGGACAACGTTAAGACGTTTATCTATGCCTTTCTTTACGGTGCTGGAGATGCTAAGATAGGGGCTATAGTTGGTGGTAAAGCTAAGGAAGGTAAGAAGCTTAAAGCTAACTTCCTAGAGAAAACACCAGCACTCGCTAAGCTCAGAGAAGGTGTATTAAAGGCTGCTAAAGATCGTGGGTGGCTTAAGGGATTCGATGGTCGTATCCTGAGAGTACGTAGCCCACACTCAGCCCTCAACACACTGTTGCAAGGCATGGGAGCTATAGTCATGAAGTACTGGTTAATTGAAGTAGCACTTGTTGCTGATGCTGAAGGCTTAGATTGGAACCCTTCTGGTAACATACATGATGAAGGTCAGTTTGAGGTTCTTGAGAAAGACGTTGAACGCTTCAGTGAGATATGTGTCGCAGCTTTCCCTAAGATTTCACAGGAACTAGGTTCCAAGTGTTTACTTGAGGGTGAGGTCAAGGTAGGCGATAACTGGTCTCAAACACACTAAGGAGAACTAATGATAACTAAGAAAAACTGTGGTAACTGTGTAAACTTCCTAAAACTGAAAAATAGTACACACTCAATTTGTGAATTTCATGACAGCTTAACAACCTCAGGAAGTCCCAAGTGTGAGGATTGGAAAGGTATTAAGTATGAATATAGGAGAAAAAGTAATGGCAAGAGGTAAGTTCAATGAAAACAAAGCTAAACCATGGAAGGGCAATGACCTCAAGGGTATTTGGAGTATCACCCTTAAGATCGATGGAGCTAGAATGCTTAGGGATTCAGAGGGTAATCCAGTCTCTAGAGCAGGTAAACCCCTGTATAACCTTTCCCTCGTGGACAAGAGTATAACCGATGCTGAGATCTATAACCAGAACTGGGAAACATCAATGTCTTTGGTACGCACTAAGAACAATGGTTCCCCTGTTGATCCTAGTTATGTGTATAGTTTAGATCCCTTGGATTCTCGGTTGGACTTAGGTTCTATTGATACTCCATCAAGGCGTGACCTAGAACTACTTATGAAACACAAAGTATCCCAAGGATACGAAGGTCTAATATTACGTCAAGGAGATACATGGCTCAAGGTTAAACCCAAGGATACCGCTGATGTGTTTATCATAGGGTTCCAAGAAGGCACAGGTAAGCACACAGGTAAGATGGGAGCGTTGTTAACTTGGTTTGGTAAGGTCGGCACAGGGTTCTCCGATGTCGACCGAGAGTGGTGGCAGATGATGTTTGATTTACATGGGTTAACTTGGTTGACTAAGCAGTTAATTGAGGTAGAATACATGGAGATGACTAAGTATAACAAGTTTAGACATCCTCGGTTCGTTCGAATCAGGGAGGATAAAACAGAGGAGAGCTTATGAAAGAATGCCGAAGGTGTGACAGAGAGAAACCCTTGGATCACTTTAGAATGATTCCTTCCACACTCAAAACCCACTCATGGTGTCAGAAGTGTGAGAGTAAATATCATAAGGAAAGGCGGACAGGTACTCAGGTAGCTGTTATTAATACTCCCAGTGTTAATCCAAAGGATGCCAAGGAAATCGCAATGAAGCGCATGTTAGCTGGAGCTAAACAAAGGTCTAAAGATAAAGGTCTTATGTTTGATTTACATTATGAAGACGTTCAGATACCTAACATATGTCCTATACTTAGGATACCTTTGATCCCTAGTGTTGATGGTACTCATAATGATAACTCGCCTTCCTTAGATAGATGCATCCCTTATCTTGGGTATACTAGGGGTAACGTAAAGGTTATCTCTATGAAGGCAAACAGGATTAAGACTGACGCTAACTCTAATGAGATAGCTGCTGTACTTGATTACGTACTTAAAATTGAAGAGGAGAATACTTAATGACTGAACAAGAAGATGCGTTAGTAAAACAATTAGCAGCCCCTATCATAGCCGCCCAGAAGTATACTAAGAAGTTTAATGCTAGGAATCGTAGTGTTTGGAAACGAATGAACCGTCCTTGCAAGACAGCTAAGATAGAAGAAGGTGTTACATTCATTGATAAGTTTCTTAAGTTAGCTCATGGTTCAATGGGGATTTAATGAAGATAGTTCTTATTGATGCAGACCTAATAGTATATGAAGCAGCCTTCTGTGTAGCAGGTAAAGAGAAGGATGGTACATACTTAAACTGGTACCAAGTCAGTAAGATAGTCAATACAATAGTCAGAGGAATCCTTAGGGGTTCCAAGGCTACTCACCACCTTGGGTTCCTAACGGAAGGCAAGAGTAACTTCAGAATCAAGGTAGCTACAACGTTACCTTACAAAGGACAACGCAAGACTAACGAAGAGAAACCCAAGTTCTATGATGAGATTAGAGACTACTTACAGAAACACTTTGGTTTTCAAATGATGAGAGGAGTCGAAGCAGATGATGCATTAACTATAGCAAGTGAGTACTTCAAGGGGAATCCAAGGGTAACCACTATAATAGCTACGAAAGACAAAGACCTATGGCAGTATGCGGGTGAGCACTATAACATGAACACCAAGAAACTAATGACCATAACTCCTGAGGAAGGACACAGGAATCTATGGGAGCAGGTTCTCTTAGGTGATATGGGCACTGACAACATCCCCGGCCTTTCTCATTCAGGTAAGTGGGAGATAGTATTTAGAGATGAGGAGGCTCGTAAGAAACACAGGCCAATACCTTGTCATTCTTTCGGGAAGGTAACTGTAAATAAAATACTTGACTCCATTGATCCTAAGGATTACCCTAGGGCTACATTGGAACACTACCTTGATGCTTACGGGATTGAGGATGAAGCGGATGATGACTTCGGTGAACAACGTTTCCATGAAACCTTTACCTTAGTCTACATGCTCTTATTAGCTCCACCTACTTTAAAAATACATTACACCCCTGTTAAAGTTAAACAATCAGACATTGCGTTTGATGATGACTATGATGGGTTCAGACCTAACCTAGAATTCTGAGGAGAATCTATGCAGAAATTAACTTATAAACGATTCCTTAAACACCAGACCCTAAGCATTATGATTGAGTTACTTAAGTCTTTATTTGAACCCGAGGAAGCCGCAAGTGTTACCCGAGAAACTGTTATGAAGCAATTAGGAAAACGCTCGTATTACAAGGACCAAGATACTGGAGTAATTCACTTGGGACTATGTTACAAACAGATTCGGAAAGAAGTAAAGAAGAATCCATATGTAACTATAGCAGACATTCGAAGTAAGAATAAACTTGGGTAAGATAGTACTGGAAGTCAGACTGAGTCAGAAACCATTCTCCGCGAACAAGATGCACTATGCTAAGTTCAAGAAGGATACTAAAGAGTACCGTGAGTTTAAGTCTGACATCCACCATCTACTTGCGGAGCGTACCTACGACTTCGATAGTGAAGATAAGTTTAAGCTAAGTTTAGTCGTGGGTTACTCAAGTAAATTGAGTGATCTTGATAACGCTTTTAAACCCTTACTAGACTCCATGCAATTAGCCATGGGGTTCGATGATAGGCAAGTCTTTGAGATTGAAGCATTGAAAGACCATACCAAGAAGGGTGATGAATACATCATGGTTCGCTTGGAGAAGATAACAGATAACCAGTGGAAGCGTAGACTTAAAGGGCTGTTTCCTATGTTTACCAAGGAGAAGATATGAAAGATACCAAAGGGTTAGCAGGAGAAACAGCAGGCTCATTTAAGTATGACGCAGGTAAACCTCAAATGGACTTAATACCACTATCTTCTGTTTACGCAGTGGCTGAGGTAATGACATTCGGAGCTAAGAAGTATAGTGCTAACGGATGGAAAACAGTACCCGACGCAATCAATAGATACACAGCCGCAATGCTCAGGCACATGACTGCTCTACAGGAAGGTGAGCTAGTAGATTCAGATTCAGGACTTCCCCACGCAGACCACATCGCGTGTAATGCATTATTCCTTAGTTGGTTACGTAAACAGGAGTTAAACAAATGAAATTACTAGAGAGACTGTCAGCACCGTGGGATAAACCTTCTTCAGTATGGGACGTATTCCTGATAGGTAGTATATTCACTACCGAATACTTAGTAGCTCAGGTAATACTTTTGGTTATTCTCGTAGTACATACTGAAGTAGACTACCGGATTAAGGAGTTAAACAAATGAGCTTAGAACAACAAGTAAACCAATTCAATACCACGTACAACGTACCAACCAGTGAGATCCCTCGGCTCCCTACGGACATGGAGGCAACACGTTTACATAACCTAATCTTAGAGGAACTCATGGAGTTGAATGACGCGATAGACGCAGGAGATATCGTAGAGGTAGCCGATGCATTAGCTGATATCCTTTATGTCACTGCACAGCAAGCTGTAACCCTAGGTTTCCCTGTGGACGCATTGCTCAGGGAGGTCCAACGGTCTAACATGAGTAAACTAGGGGCCGATGGTAAACCAATTTATCGTGAGGATGGTAAGGTTCTCAAGGGTCCTAACTTTAGTCAACCTGATATTGCTAAGGTTCTTAGGTGTTACTCTTGAAAGTTGAATACATTGATCACATGGGTTCCGATAGTTCCGTAGTACGTGCTGCTCGGGTTTCCTTTGCTAGTGACGTAGAGGCCCCTAGGGGAGACATGAGAGACTCTAAGTTAGTTAACTATCTAGCTAAATATAATCATTGGACCCCCTTTGCACACACGAGCATAACACTTAGAATGACTGCTCCAGTTCCTATTAGGACGCAATGTTTCAAACACAAGCAGGGGTTCGCTGAGAATGAAGAGAGTCGTAGGTATATCTCGGGTACACCTGAGTACTTCGTCCCTACCTTCCGTACCCAAGCTGATAATAAAAAGCAAGGGTCTGGTGGTGAATTAAATCAGGACTTACAACCGTACTGGCAACAGTTATACAAAGACCAAGTACGTGATGCTATCTGTATGTACGAGGCTATGGTTAAAGGAGGGGTTGCTGAAGAACAAGCTAGGTTCGTACTTCCTCAGGGATGTATGGTAAACTGGTATTGGACAGGAAGTTTAGCAGCCTTTTCTAGATTCTATAGTCAACGAACAGACCCTCACGCTCAACTCGAAATACAAGAGTTAGCTAAGATGGTAGGTAAAATTATACAACCGCTGTACCCTGTGTCTTGGGCAGCTTTAACAGGAGAAATATTATGAAACTTATACTTGGATATTTATTAGCAATACTAGGCGCTTTTATCGCGTGGGCCTCAGGAATAGCCCTTGTCGTATCTGTCGTAGCTTGGGTAGTCTCATTAATGGGACCTACTTTAATACAAGGAGCAGGCGTTCTTATCTTTAAGTTTGTGGGCGGTTGGGTAGTAGGTATAATCTCATTCATCTTAGGCTCTACTCTAGTAACCACAGCTTGAACGAGTACGTAATCTATGGGGCACCTGAGTGCTCCTATTGCGAGCAGGCTAAACGCTTGCTTGACATGAAAGAGTTACCTTATACGTACATGGACGCGCCTTCTTCTAAGTACTTTCAGGAGACCTTTGTAGCTAAAGGTATCCGTAAGGTTCCACAGATATTCGTAAGCGAACTAGTAGGGGAGCGTCACATCGGTGGCTTTGAAGAACTAATGAAGGAGATAATGTAATGCCTCTATTGAAACCCACAGAAGGTTACGTAGTAGAATATGAATGGGCGCTTAAGGCAGCCGAGACTCAGCAGGATATCTTATGGACACCCAAGGAAATCGAGGTATCCAAAGATATCCAAGATATCAAAGTGAACATGACCGCTAGTGAATCCTTCGCAGTTACATACATGCTTAAGCTCTTTACCTTAATAGAGAAGATGGCAAGCACAAGTTACTGGGGTGATCGCGTTGTTAAGGCGTATGATAAACCCGCGTGTATCGAACGCATGGCTATGACCTTTGCTTTCGTTGAGGATGCTGTCCATGCTCCATTCTATAATAACTTGAATGCTGCGTTAAACTTAGATAACGAGGAGTTCTATACTGAGTATAAGAAAGATAAGGAACTCTCAGAACGCATGTCTTTCATAGGTCGTATGATTGGACACCATGATAACGTAATTTCCCACGGTGCTTTTAGTATGGTTGAAGGAGCTATAGTGTATTCAACATTCGCGTTTTTCCTTCACTTCCAGAGTGCAGGTAAGAACTTATTGAAAAATGTATGTAGTGGTATTAAGTTCTCCGTGCGGGATGAGAATCTACATAGTGAAGCAGGAGCCTTGTTAACTAAGACGTATATCAATGAGTACCAAGGTGGTAAGTATACTAAGGTACAGGAAGATGCTTTGTACGATTGTGCTAAAGAGATTATTCTGTACGAAGATATGATCATTGATAAAGCTATACCTAACAATGACATAGATGGTATATCCACTGCGAGTATGAAGATCTTCGCAAGACACCGTGTTAACTTATGCTTACAACAGTTAGGATTAAAAGCTATATTCAACGAGGAGCGTAACGTGATTAAGGAATGGTTTTACCAAGGTATCAACAGTGTTCAGTTGCATGATTTCTTTGTTGGTGTCGGTAATGAGTATAATAGAGATTGGAATGAGAAGAGGTTTACATGGTGATACTTAAGATATTAAAAAGGATTAATATAGACCCTAGGTTTGCAGTATGTAGTAAGTGTGACCAGTGGGCCATAGATTGTAACTGTGAGGAGTTTGGTGAATGAGTGATGAAACAATATACCAGAAGTTATCAGCAGAACGGAAGCATCTCCAGTCAATCGGAGCAGTACCTGAGTGGTTTACTACGCCATCTTGGCAGCTATTTAAGGCTAAGTACTTACATGAGGCCACGGGTATCCGAGATACCTTTGAACGCGTAGCTAGTACGTTAGCTCGTCATATGCCTGATAGTGCTGAGTGGGAGACTAAGTTCTTCAACATACTATGGACAGGACATTTGGCTGGTTCCACCCCAGTAATATCAAACACAGGGACTAACAAGGGTTTACCTGTGTCTTGCTCAGGTCAATATATAGGAGACTCAATTGACTCATTTTATTCAAACAGACGAGAGACTGCTCTGCTTACAAAAGAGGGCTTCGGTACTTCAGCTTACATGGGAGACATTAGGCCTCGCGGAGAATCTATTAGTAAAGGAGGATCTGCTTCAGGCGTCGTTCCTGTTTTTGAAGGATTCGTGCAGGATATGCGAGACGTTGCTCAAGGAACCTCCCGTAGGGGAGCGTGGGCAGGCTACATTGAAATCACTCATGGAGACTTTTTCGAACTTGCTGACAAACTACTCCACGAAGGAGATGATCTTAACGTTGGATGGATCATTACAGATGGTTTTATTGAAAGACTTAATAGAGGAGATCTTGATGCTGTTGAACGTTATCAGAGAGCGCTTAAAGTCAAGTGTATCACGGGTAAAGGGTACTTCTACTTTGTGGACAAGATCAATAGAGCTAATCCACAGAGCTATAAGATACATGGGCTAACCTGTAAGGCTAGTAACTTGTGCACTGAGATCATGCTTCATAGTGACGAGGACGAAACGTATACTTGTGTACTCTCTTCGATGAACCTTACTAAGTGGGATGAATGGAAGGATACTGATGCAGTGTTTAACTCTATAGTATTCCTTGACTGTGTTGCTAGTGAATTTCTTGAGTTAGCTAGGGAAATCCCGGGATTAGAGAAAGCAGTGAGAGGAACTGAACGAGGAAGACCGTTGGGCCTAGGTGCCTTAGGTTTCCATACACTATTGCAAATACGACGATTCCCCATGGATTCTCTAGATGCAGCGTTACTTAATGAAGAAATATTTAGTTATATGCGAAAGGAGGCTGAACGTGCCACAACTTATCTTGCCGAAGTACTTGGGGAGCCTGACTACTGTAAAGGCCTTGGACGCCGCAACACTCACCTACTTGCAGTCGCTCCCAACACAAGCTCTGCGCTCCTTTGCGGTGGAGTTTCTCAAGGAATCGAACCTGTGGTGGCGAATGTCTACAACCAACCTAGTGCAGCAGGAGAAATCTATCGTGTTAACCCTGTGTTCCTTGAGTTGGCGAAGAGCAGAGTTGGGTGGGACGAAGGAATCGTTAAATCAATTATTGACAACAATGGAAGTGTGCAGCACCTAGACTGGTTAACTGACCATGAGAAGCAGGTGTTTCTTACGGCCTACGAGATTGACCAGAATGTGTTGATACGTTTAGCAGCGCAGAGAGGTTCTAAGTTAGACCAAGGACAGAGTCTAAACTTATTCTTTGATGCAGATGAAGATGAGGAAGTAATATCCGTAGTGCATAAGTCTGCCTTCGGTAATGAATCAATTAAAGCATTATACTACATGAGATCAAAGGCGGGAGTCAGTGGTTCCAAGGGTGAATGCGTAGCTTGTGAGGGGTAACATATGATTAACTATATATTAAAGAGAACATACTTTGCAGACAGAACAGAAGGAAGACTTGAGTCCCCTTCGGGACGCATTGTAACGACCCTAGAACGCCCTGACAGGAACAATCAGGTAAATGTAAGCTGTATACCCGAGGGAACCTATGAAGTCCATAGGGATCGACATGGGAGGCATACGTGGTTCAAGGTACTCGACGTTGAGCGCAGAACTGCTATTGAGATACACGAGGGATATAAGGTCTCTCATAGTGCTGGATGTATCTTACTTGATTTGCTTGAACTACAGGATATAATGATAGAGACTAAAGGGTTACCATTTATCCTTGAGATAACCTCTTGACTTTAGCAGTAAAGTGTGATAGGATATACCTATGTTAACAGGGGAGACAAAGATGTTAAAGATACTATCAGCTAAGACCATAGCTAGATTAGAGAAGGAAGCAGAAGGATATGACATTAAGGAGCTAGGATCATTCACTATTAGTAATGGACATTACTTCCTAAGTTTCCTAGGGGAACCTAAAGTAAACCCAAGTTTACCTAAGGAAGAAAAGCCTGCTATAGAGGAGACTAAAGTAAACCCGAGTTTACCTAATGTACCTTCTATAGCGAAACATAAACCAACTAGACGAAAGAGGAAACCTAATGTTTAACACCTACGAGAGTAAACCAGTAACTAGATTAGCCTACCAGCTACAGCCAGAGGATAACGTTGTACAATATGGGGATTCAAATGAGTATAAGGTAGTAATAGAAGGTGATTGGATAACCTTTAAAGCCCATCAAAAAATAGAAGATTATGATTGGATTGTTTACCTAACAATGGACGATGTATATCATTGTTCTGATTTAGTATTTAGAGAAAGAAATGTAGTACCATAGAAACAAGAAAGGCTCCAAGGGGAAACCCAAGGAGCCTTTTTTATGCGTTGTGATTACTTAGTTTTCGCCTGTAGCCTTACGAGAACCAAAGGGACTCCACGCTCTGAACAAGCGCATCAATCCAAACACACTCACAAATATTCCTACTATAATAAACTCCAACCACCAAGGGGCACTCGCGTATCCCATGGCAGCCCAACCCGCCGCTAATGATGCAGGAAAGACGAAGTGAGCACCTACTAAGACAATAACACACAAGATAAGTACCTCATCTGCGATGGTATACCTACGCTCAATCTGTGCTTGGTTATCGTAATCCGCGTCTGCTGCATCCATGTTAAGTAAGCGCGTAGCCTTCGCTGTGTTAGTCGCTATCTCTAGGGCAACCTTAGATTTAGTTATCTCTAGTTTCCCCTCTTCTTTCATGTAATCCCTAGAAGCTTTCCCCTCGACCCAAGCGGTCGCTGGTCTACTTAGGAACCCTAATATATTTGACCACATTCTATACCTCCTATTGCTCTAATAAATCAATACGCCTTAACAACAGTTGAATCACTACATTCATTTCTGCTGCGCTCCTCATGTGTACTCCATATCCTTCAGCAGGGTACAATTTAATATCTTCTATGGGACGGTCGCCTCCTTCTACTTCCAGTTCATATACACTCGCTGTCTCTAAAGAAACTACTAACTCTATAAACTGTTCCGTGAGTACCTCAGGCATATAGAGAATACACTCAGATTCCCCTGATATAAGCTCAAGGTTCCTAGGTAGTGCTAAGGTTACCTCAGGTGCACACATGTCCACGGTAGAGAATATATGTCCTGTTTCTATTTCCATTATGCTTTCTCCAGTATTTCAATACGTTTAACAGCTAGTTGTAGTAATACATTCAGCTGTCTCATATTTCGAATATGTACTCCATCTCCCTCAGCAGGATACAAGGTAACCTTAGGTGTTGCTTCCCTCAAACTCCTTATGAATTCGTGTCCGTAAATAGTAGCAGTGGATCCCATGAAAGAAAGTACCACTCCCGTACTCTCAATGTAAATAAAACCAGAAGTGGCTAAAGCTAACGTAGGAGAGGCTCCACTGTACAGGAACCCTCCTGTTGCTAATGTTAGCGAGTTAAGCATCTCTAGTTATTGTAGAGGTACTCACCCCATTTCCACTAATAGTAAGGTCTATGTCGTCTACACTTATACTTGTAGGAGTCATAGTCACTGGATTTCCTAATGACAAACCTCTTATTTTATGCAGATCTGTTGTAAAACCTTCAACTGCTGTAAGTTTAGCACTTTCTGTTGGGGTTAAACCACTTACACCTGTAGACACTGTATATACCGGGTCATAATCTATCTGAATAGACCCCGACAATGAAGCTATAATAGTGGCACCATCCGTACCGTATATCCTACCCCCTTTTAAAAGTAAGGGAACTGTCTTTGTGTTATCAATTTTAACACCAACAACAGCGGCGTTTATCCTAATACTATTTAAGCTTTCCCACAGTATTGCACCAAAACCCTCATTAATGCCTACTGATGTAGTTATAAAATAGTAATACCATGCTGCAAACCTCTGGACACTTGTACTATTATCTGCATCATTAATGTCTACTTCTATGTTACCACTATCCCAACTAAACTCAGAAATTGCAGACCCATCCACACCGAAGGTGGTGTAGTTGGTAAAAGCTACTTGTGTTGTGGGGAGGGAGTTCACTGTTGATGCTGTTGTAAATGTAAAGGAACCCTCTATTGGCTCTTTAGCATTCACACCACTCTGGTAGCTTACACGGTATCTGCCAACATCCCCTGCTGTGTACTCTGTCCCTTTTGTGTAGCTAGCACTAATCCCTGCACCTCCAGAGACCGTTGCATTGTTTAACTCACTTCCTGTAGTGACGTTGTATATTTGAAAGCGTGAGCCGTCTATGATATTGGGAAGCTGTAAGCTGTAAGTGACGGGAGGGGAAATTGTTCCATTGGCATCAGTTCGCGTTCCATTAAATGTAGCGCCATTTAATAGGGTTATTACACCTGTTGTTACCATATCACCCGTGTAAGTAGATGATTTAATAGTTATTGTTGTTCCTGCAAAAGAAAAGGCACTACTTGCTGTAGCGTCAATATTTACGTTAAACGCCCCTAGTATTGCTTCATTTCCTGATAATCTGACATATTTTTCGTTTTCAAAATTATCATTATTTACCCACTCATACTTAGCTCTACAATAAAAGTCTTCTTTAGAGTTAATGAGTGTTAGTGCAGAGGCTTCTGATTCAGTTAGTGTTGCCTCTAAATCAAGAATCATAATTGTTGTTGCCACGTCATCACCGAGTAAGCCACCAACTCCGTAGTTTCTGTTTTGGAATATGTAACGAGGTGAATCGTACTCGTAGATTCTACCTTGTGCATTGTATTGGTAAGACTCAGTAATACCGTTAGAGTCTCCTTGTCCAGCATTGTTTCTGGCTTTTAACGTGTCTATAAGGTCTACTTGGTATATGCCATCCGCTGTAGTTGTGAAATCAAGCGCCGCTGCCTGTGGATGTGTTGCAAGTAAAGAAAGATCATAACCACTGCCTGCGCTTCTAACTATAGTATCAATACGAACTAATACGCCTTCTATGCCGTTAGTGCCGTCAGAAAATGTAATCTTTTGATTGAATCTTACACAGAAGCCAGTGACAGAACCAGCGCTAAACCCTGCATTTAAATCACCATTCCAAGAATTTATCGGGAATTTAGGTGAGTTAATAAAATATTGCCCTTTCCTCCAAGTCCCTGTAAATGCGGCTGAGCTGACACCGTCTGTTCCAAAAGATGCGTTATTAAGTACTACAACGCTATCAGAGACCTCTCCAGCAATTGCAAAGGTAGGTATAGAAGCGTTTTCATAAGTCGTGTCGTATGCTTGGAATATCTCACCCCCTCCTGAAAGGTTTAAGTTTTCAGAAAGATCTAAAGACCCGACATTTCTTGAAGTACCAAAATACCATTTTTGCGAGCTGGTAATTCCTGCTACTACAATGTATGTCAGGCCTTCCATCTGTATAGAAGCTGGTCTCAAAGCTGGATTCAGTGTAGGAAAGTCGTTCCTATTAGTATTATTTTTTGTAATTAAAGGATTGATTCCTGTTACGTCTTTAAGAAAGATAGCAGTGCCTCCAGTGCTTACCATAAAGCAGTCTCCATCAAATCTTCTAACGCTAGTTAATAATTTAATAACTGAACGGTATCCAAAAATGACAGAGCCACCATCATTTGCATTAGGAGAACTTTCACTCTTTGGATAACTTCGAAAATCTGTTCTAAGTTCAACTGTGCTATCATCATCCCATTTAAACCAAGCGCCTGCTTCTACAGCAAGTTTAAGACTATCAAGCCACATTATATTACCAGAGCGAAACCCTCTCGTGTTTATGTCCGAAGAACCGTTTGCAACAAAAGCATCGGCTAAAGAAGAGGCTAAGTTAGGAGACGCTTGTGTGCCTCCCGTCACTGTTGCTACGACATTAGAACCATCCCAGTTTAGTGAAAAAGCCATACTACGACTCCCCTGTTAGCTTACTTATTTTCTTGTACTTTGTTACGTAGGTATCATATCTAGCCTGATGTTTAGCTTGAGTTAACCGAAGTACCCTACGTTTATCAGGACCCTGTTGTACTTTAATAAAAGCAACACGTGCTCTCCAGCGAAACCATACTTCTTTGATTAAATCTATCATAAGGAAAACCACCCACTTGTATTTACTGTAACGTTGATATTAGTACCATTAGGAGTAACAGGTAATCCTGTGGCTGTGTCTATGTAAGCAACAAGCCTACTGGTAGCTGCATCCCCTGAGTCCTGTACGAGCACTAAAGCTTCTGAGACATCCCCTGTAACCGAAGGGTATACAAGGTCATCTGAGTTGAACACCCCGTTAAGGATGCTCTTAGTGCTTAAGTTATTTGACGTAGCTATACGATCCCCTATGGGTATTTCACTTAGGAATACATGGGAGGCATTATAGGAGTATGCAGCAGTATCTACTAGGACTGCTACAATGTTATCTATCTCTAGGTCTATGTCCCCTCCTAAGAAACCTTCTTTAGCTTTTGGGTATAATACATTAGGCATTACTCACCTCCCTTGTTCATAAATTTAAGTAAACTATTAAGTTCTTTAATTGCTGTGGTTAAGTGTTCCATTTGAACCTCTCTCTTAGCGGCACTAATTTCCCCTATTTGTATCTGTTTACGATTCTGTTCTATCCTGATGTCTTGTTTATCCAGAGACTCCATGTTTATCTGGGTACGCTGGGCCGCTTGTGCTGTGATAGCTAACGCAACCTGTACCTGTCCCAAATCCTTCTCCAAGGGAACTATAGTGAGGGTATAAAGCCCCGCTACAATCCCTATACAAACACCAACTGCTGCGATGAAATCACTAGTATTTACGATCACCAACTGTACCTCCTATTTAGTTTCTAGAGCATCCAGCTTTAGTTCAGCTATCTTTTTAAAGTTTGCCCATCTATCTCTGTAGGAATTACCAAGTTCTCGCTTAGTAATCTTACCTGCCGTAGCAGACTCTCGTGCTTCGTTACGTTCAACTTCCTCATCATCTTGAAGAAATGCAATAATCTTATGCCATGTAGGATTCTCTTTCTTCCATACTTCCCAATCGTGATTCTTACGCTGCTTCATCCTCTTATCCAATCCCTCTGGATTTAAACTTTCAATAGATTTAATATGTTTATCCGCACCATCCCTATAACCATCATGATGTAACAGGGAGTCAGCTTGTTTTATAATTAACTCTAGATCCTCTTTATTATCATCCTTAAGACGCTTTGTTCGCATCTTGTCACCGTGTTTCTCTTGGTTCATCTCAAAGAATATATCTTCCTTGAATGCAGAAAACGTCTTAGCTTCCTTAAGCATTATACGCCTAACCGCATTCTCTTCCCCACCGAAGAAACCACCGTGACTTGGCTTGTCATCTAGTAACTTATGTGTGTACTCGTGAGCGGCAGTTTCCTTTATAGCCCCAGTATCTAGACCTACGACTTCCCCGGGTTCCATGGTGTAATTACCTCCTTGTCCTTTGAAAGACGAAGGGACACGCTCAGTGTAAGTACCTAAGTATTCTTTAGGTAAGTAAGCTCCCTTCTTAGTCCACCTAATAGGTACGCCTGTAGATCCTACATACTTATAAGCCTCTGGATCTACCTTACCTTCTAAGAGGGCACCACCAGCATAATCAACATCTGATTGGAACTCAACGTCCCCAACATCTTCGTTCATCTTACGTAACTCTTCTTCCGTGAAGTTACCAAACATACTTTTCTTAGCCATTAATGAATACCTCCAGTTCTTCTTCAGTTGCGTCTGGGTTAGTTTCTAAGAACTTAATAACCGAAGCAGATGGTTTACTAGAGGCCTTAACCCTATCGACTACACTTTCTGGTAGACCCTTCTGAGCTAGCTTTTTAGTTACTCTATCAATAATCTGTTGATCATCAATACCTCTAGACCTTCCTTCTACTAACGCTTCTTCTATCGCGTTAACATCAGCTACCCATTCTTGGTCGTAACCTAATCCACCTTCTTCCTCAGAAACACCAGCACTCGTGGTAACACCAGCCTGTAACCATGTTCGATTTAGATTTAAAGCCGCAGCCTCTTTCTCCATCTTAGTATGTGCTTTAGTAAACTGAGAACGAGCAGCAAATGTTTCAGAGGCAAACGCTTTATCTGAAAGTAACTTACTCATTAGATAGGTAAGTTCTTCAACTTGGTCATCACTCATAGAAGCAACACGCTTAGCAGCAATCTTACCTGCGTGAAGTAAAGCTAAGTAAGTACGGTTGATCCCCATTACTTCTCTCTGTCTTAACGAAGTAAATAACGAAGGTAACTCTCGAATCACTGTTAGCATTTTACTTGATGGGTGCATTGAATCGAAGTCAGTTATAACTTTAGTATCTGGTACATTATTACTAAACTCTACTTGTTCCATGAAACCCTGCATATTCTCAAACTCATCCTTCCCTAAGAGAACCTTTAGTCCTTTCTTGTGTGCTTGAAAAGATTTAAGTAATTCTCCAGTATCTAGGAAAGCCTCAGGATTCTCAGAATTAAATGCTTTCTGAAAGATTGAGGATACAGCTTGCTTCTTTATAACAGGTATTTGATCAGGTTGAAAAGTATCCAACCACTCTTTCAAACTAAGAGAAGAGATGTCACTCTTAAGTATCTTAGAGAAAGAAGCATCCAAGTCATCAGTATCCATTAACTGTTTCATAATCTTAGTAGTTTGGTCAAGCTCAGCTACCCGTACGTCCTTTAGTGCCTTCTGTACATCAGGAGAGCTAAAGATAGAACTAGTGTCCTTTATTAAATTATCAACCTCACTGAGAATCTCAGGGAAGAATTGTAACTTAGAACTATTATCAAACTTCCACTGGCTTAATGCGGCCCTAGGATCACTAGCTTTAACTATAGTCTTCGCTATTTCCTGCTGGATATGATTAGTTACACCTAACATTAAAGACATGTGAGCATCCTTAGAGGTAGCGTAAACAGTATCTATTCCCGGGAGTTGCTCTAAGATATCCTCACTTAGTATATCCCCTAGTCCTTGCATCTCGTCAAACATATTAATACCGGGAGTACTCTCGTTAGATAAGGTAGCCAATCTACGAATGTTGGTATCTGATTCAGGGCCTCCCCAGATCATGGCACCTACTTGATCAGCAGCAACCTTACCTACTGTGGTGTTTCTAGCAGCAGTCTTTAGAGTATCTCCGCCTACTGACATCTCTCCAAAGATAGGAAGGTAAGCTGTCTTATACCATTCCTTGGCTGCCGTACGTTTCTTAAGTAACTCAGGAAATTCTTTCAAGCCTTCAGTCAAGAAATCTTCCATTCCAGACACAGCTTTAGTGAGATACTTTAGACGCTCAGGGTCGTTGTTAGAAGACTTAAGGTCTCTTTGTTCTGACTTTAAATCTTTAACTACAGTATCCAAGTGTGTATAAGTAGTCTGTCTATACTTAATAGGTATGTTAGTAATAGCATAACTAGTTTCGCCTTTAGCTATAGAACTAGCTACCTCAGTAATATCTACCAATACGTCGCCTACTTTTACTTTAATATCAGCACCCTTATACATATCTAAGATACTTCTAGACTGAGCAACATTCAAAGAGCTATACACTTCCTTAGCTATTTTATCAGGTACCTCAAACTTAAAGAACTGATTCATCTCAGCAGAAGAACCTCTCTTCATGTCCATTGTGTATACAACAGAATTCTCAGGGTCTATATCAAACAAAGCATCATTGACCTGCTTAATATTCTTCCTGAAGTACTCAAACTTCTCTTTAATCATAGCCCCTACAACGGTTCTAGACTCGGGAGCATTCAAGGTATCTAGTATAGTAATATTAGTTAAGGAATCAACACCACCATAAAGTTCAGTCAAGGCTTCTTGCTTAACCTTATAGTTTTCCTCAGCAGCTAAAACTAATGCTCTTTTCTCCAGAGGAGTAGCTGTAGACATCTTGGATTTTATGATTCCATCTATCTTAGTTAAACGTGCAAAGGTCTTTTCAACGTGAACATCCCCTTGGATCTCCGCAAGCATAAGAGCAAACTTCTGTTGGTGTGGAGTTTTAGCGTAGTTAATCCAAGAGATATCATCCCCAAACTTAAGAGGAGAGTTTTCTTCTAACCACGAAAACCTTGATTTATCACTAAGTAAATCCTCAAGTTGTACACCTGACTTCTGTAGTTTATCAAAGATCTCATCCGCGAACAGTCCTGTACTAGAGTTACTCTTTGTCATATCCGTGCTTAACTTTGTATCCATAGGTACTTCAATGTCTACCTCAAAAGTAGCATTACCTTCCACGTCTAATATAGGCTTACCTGCTTCATCTAGAATAGGCTTTCGTTTGTTAATAAATCTATCAATACCTTTAAGCACAGCACCAACATGAGTTTTCTTAACTGTATTTACTGTGTCTCCTAGTAACTCATTGTCCCCTAGTTTACCAAAGAACTTTCTACCCATGTTCCAAGAGGCACGAGAGGCAGTAGTAACAACTTTCAATCCTTGTGCTGTTCTATTGAAGGCAGGTCTTAACTTATCAGTACCCCTATATCCTACAGCCCCTCCTCCAAAGGCAGCGAGTATAGCAACAACAGGTGCGTATTCAGGCTTAGCTGATTCATCACTGAGGTACCAATCCATAGCAGCTTCCGAAGAAAGTGAACTAGTTATTGCTGCCATTCCTTCCCTAGCTAAGAAGTAAGCAGGATTATCCGTCATCTTTATAATGTCATCTTTAAGGAACTGAGGTAAATCCGAGTCTATAATATTAGTAGATTTACCTAGCTTACGCATGGCAGACGCAGCAGTAACTACCGAAGCTAGAGCACCGAAAGCGTTACCTGCGTAAGAAGCTAAAGCTGTCTCAGGTTTAACTTGGGCTACATTCTGCATATAAAGTTCTTCAACTGAAAACCCAAACCACTCAGGAGTAAACCCAGTAGCAGGGCTAGCATCCTTAACAGCTTCCTCAAATGACATGTCGCCATCTATCATATTCCAGAGTAACTCATAAGGAGCCGCTCCGGTTTCCGTAACGAAATCAACTGTGTTATGGATAAGAGTAGGAAGAAGAAAGGTAGCTATATCTGCAGTACCTAAGATACCAGCGGGAATCTTGTGCGCCAAGAAACGTGCATCATTTCTATCTGCCCCATCAGTCATATAAGATCCGTCGTATACAGCTTTAAGAAACTGTTCGTCTTCCATCTTAGTCTGCCAGTTCTCTTCTGGCTGAAACCCTTCTGCGTATATACTATCTTCAGCACCTTGAGTATCCTCATCTAACCCGAATAGAGAATTGAATGCTGCTTGGTTTTCTTCAGCAATATAAGGTTCTTCTTCTTCTTCAGGCGCAACTGTAGGGTCTAAAGTAACTGTAGGTTCTTCAGGTGTAGCCTCAGGATCCATAGTAACCTCAGGATCCATAGTAACCTCAGGATCCATAGTAACCTCAGGATCCTCCTGTGGTACACTAGTAGGCATTTGTTCTGCCTGTGGTGGAGTAGGGTTGCTCCCTAGTAAAGACGTCTGAGGAACTAAATTAGGAGCCACTAACGTGTTATTTTCTATCTCTTTATCTTCATCTAAACTAGAGTCTAATGTAATTGGCATGTAGTGCTCCTATGGCATAAGTTCGTAAAATTGAGCAAGCATATTAGGATTAACATTCTTTTCAACCTGTCCCGACTGAGACATAAATACGGTGGTAAATTTACCGTTCTCTAAAGGTACGTAGAAAGCTACACCAGAAGGCATTCCAGACTTAATATCTTTAGGTTGTAGTACAGACGGTTTAGCAAACGTTAGGTTCTTAAGAATACTTGCGTCCCCTTCACTACCTAAGAAATTACTTACAGCATTCCTAGCTGTATCAATACTACTCATTTTAAATTTAGTGGCGAAAGTCTTAAACACGGTCTGCTTAGCTTTAACACCTGTTGCTTCGACTATTTCTTTAAGCATCTTAATGTCCATCGTATTAAGTTCTTTAGCAGTATCCCCTCGTAATGCAGAGGCTCCTTTATATATGAAATAGGTATCATTAACATTAGATAATGTCTTAGTAACAATACGATCTACTTCTGAATCTTGTCCTGAAGTATACCCAAGTGCCTTATACAGACGCTTAGTCTCCTCTCCCTTGGCATACTCTTTAATAGACTCAACACTATTTAATGTAAGATTATACTTATTCATGGCATCACCTTTAATCGCAGCTATACGAGCAGGATCATTTGTGAAAGTAAACATAGTATCTAACCAGTTAAGCCCTGAATCAATACCTTGCATAATACCTTCGTTAGTTGGCATTATAGTAGTAAAAGCATCATTAGCCGCCACCAACGCAGTCATCTGTTTAACGAAAGAATCTCTAGGTTTCTCTTTGTTCTTAGAACTACGTACATCATCACCAGAGGCATCGGCCATAACAACGTTAGAAGTAATATCAGTTTCAGATCCATCATCGTTTCTCTGTATGTACTGAACCCTAGTACCTCCTAAAGGACCTTTGATTTCTTGTTTAATCACACCACTTAATAACTCTTGAGTATTCTTATCGTAAGCTGGTTGGGTCAATAGATCCTGTGTTAGAACATTCCCCGCTTGAGCAGTATTAAACACAGGGCTAACATAAGGTTTCTCGGGTTTCTGAGGAACCTGTGCTGCCATAGGACTAGACTCGGCTAACGCTGGGACTTCTTGAGAAGGACGTGGAGTCATGCCTGATTGTATATCAACAGCACCCTCAGTAACCGCACGTGCACCATCCCCTATAGTATTAATAGCGGAGTCTGCCCCTTTCATTAGTAACTTATCAATCCCAGTTAACACAGGTTGACTTGATTCTACTTGTTGTCTCGCGGAGATACTTCTGTGTAATTTAGTAAGATCTGCATCTCGCTCCTGCGCTGACTTATAAGGGTTTACAAAGGCCTTCTTCTTTATCAGCTTTGAATACTGTTCTTTAAATACCTTTTCCCCACCATCCCCACCATGCGCTTTACGTACTTCAGGATCCTTCCATTCTAGATATGCTTCGTTATCATAGTACTGTTTAGTATACTCCCCTGTGCTAGGATCGATAAAGTTATTAGCTATTAACCCAGCTTGAGTAGAAGAGATAGAAGCCGCCGCCTTAGATGTGTTGTCGTACTGGCTCTGTGCTCGCTCTCTAGACATAGCAGCGTTGTTATCAGCAAGAGCTAACATACGTTCTTCCATACGTCTAGCGCGTTGATTGTTTTCCTTAAGACCACCCTTAACTGCTCCCATTAAGAAAGCTTTAGCGATACTCATTATACTTTCTCCTGTGAAACTTTAGTCACCGCTTCTTTAGAACGAGCTAGTAGACTATTAGGCATATTGGTTGGTGCTTGGAAATCAGAGATTGTAAGCTTCTCACCTTGAGGCTCCTCTTTCTTAAGTAACTCTTGAGTAGCTCTCTTATATAAATCTGTGTTTATAGCATCTGACTGTTCGTCAACCATAGGGTCCTCTGGATATAACACTGGATCAATCTCAGCAAACGTAGCTAATGATATGAGCATGTATATAGTAGGTTCAATAGCTAACATTAGTAA
>Ga0209712_10000453_pt1 | contig 36619 bp, 31 predicted proteins | sample ArcOceMetagenome_FD_187443 | JGI IMG/M metagenome (GOLD analysis project Ga0209712, IMG submission 187443) | Marine eukaryotic phytoplankton communities from Arctic Ocean - Arctic Ocean - Greenland ARC118M Metagenome (SPAdes) (version 2) | ecosystem: Environmental > Aquatic > Marine > Oceanic...
ATTTGACCACCAGTTTCTTTGATAGAGCCAGTGTAACGCTCGATCATAGAAGGTACTTGTTCGCTTTGATCTGGGTGTACCAGAAATACGATTTCGTAATGACGCATATAAATGCTCCTTATGGATTAATAGCCTTAAGTCCGCCAGCAATAATGCTTGATCAGCTCAAGGCAAGGAGTCCCGCTTCCACTCAGTTAAAACAAGAGTTAAAAACCACAGTAAAAACAGGGTCGCGTATTATGCACAAAAAACCACCAAAATGCAAACTGCCTACAGGGATGTAGGCAGATACCTGTTCCAGACAGTATCTGCATTGAGCTTCGCTGCTCTTCGAGTCCACCATCCCTGGCGGTCGTACATCTGCGTATATTAATTAAAGTATTGCCGAGGAGCCAAAGCCGACGTTGTTAGCCAGCATGTGGCGTTGATTTGATCAGATAAATTTAACAACAACGGCCCCACAACCCCCATGAAATATGCCCTTACAGAGGAATGAGATAAATACATTCAACTTGGCGCAATTTGACAGGAACTAACCAAAAGAACGTGACTCATAGTATGCGAATTGAGAAGTTCGATTCGTATTCATTATGTTCCTTATTTGCCCCAGTCGCCCCCCCAGGCACTGGGGTTTTTTTATGTGACGTGCATGGATGCACTAATGTCGCGGGCGCAGGATGCGCAAGAGCGACCCCATGGATGTACGGTATGACGCGGGCGCATGGATGCGCAGGAGCGGCGTGTTTCAGGTTTATAAATTTTGATTTGGTCTAGGGATGGTGGTTCGGGCTGTGAGGACCTGTATTACTTGTAATTTGGCTAAGATAAATGCGCAGGGCCGCTCTCAGGCACCCTGCCTTCACGGCATTAATGCATCCTGCACGTCAGCAGGATGCTTCAACCTTCAATACTTGTGATTTACAAACCCTTAGGCTGCAAACCCCTCCCCTGCAACTTGTCTTTTATGGCCACTCATAACTGCCGATATGAACCTAGAGCCCCTTACCCAACTAAGCTATGCTGCCTGCAACCAAAAAAACAAAAATAACAATCGATTACGAGAGGTGCCCCCATGGGCTCATTACTAAAACGCGGCAGCTTAGGCCTGACACTACTGGCCTTGGTGTTCGGCGCCATTTACCAGCAAGAAATTCGTCAACTTTATAATACCGTGCGCCTATTTGATGCCGATGTGATTGTGCATAACTTTTCCCACATGAAAGAAATGGCACCCACCGTCACCATTAAAAGAGTCGGCGATGTACAAAAACTGGGCAGCACGCCACAAACATTGCCATCTAGCTTTGCCTACAAAGGCGAGCAGCGTGATATGCAGCAATTTTTAGAAGACTCCAGCACAACCGCTCTTGTGGTCGTCAAAGATAAAGACATTACCTTTGAAGATTATTACCAAGGCACACAAGCTTTAGACCAGCGCATCTCTTGGTCCATGGCAAAAAGCTTTTTAAGCGCGATTTTTGGCGTGGCGGTTGAAGAAGGCCACATTAAAGATTTAAACGCACCAGTAACCGATTACGTACCAAGCTTGGTGGGCAGTGGTTATGACGGCGTAAGCATTAAAAACGTTTTGCAAATGAGCAGCGGCGTATATTTCAATGAAGATTACGGCGACTTCAACAGCGACATTAATCGCTTTGGTCGCATCATGGCATTAGGCGGCAGCTTTGATGACTTTGCAGCCTCGCTAACAAGTGAACGTGAGCAAGGCACCTTCATGCATTATGTGAGCATTGATACCCATGTGATTGGCATGGTGTTAAGAGCCGCCACTGGCAAAAGCATTGCCGAATATTTTAATGAAAAGCTGTGGTCTAAATTGGGCACAGAGCAAGATGCCATTTACATCACCGATAGCACCGGCGAGCCAATGGTATTAGGCGGCTTAAATTTAATTAGTCGTGACTATGCCCGCATGGGTTTATTGTACCGTGATAAAGGTCAAATCAACGGCCAGCAGGTGATCCCCGCTAAATGGATTGAAGACAGCATCACTCCCGATGCACCGCATTTAATTCCGGGCAAACGTGATACTGCTAAAACCAATTTTGGTTACGGCTATCAGTGGTGGTTACCAGAGAATCCTGAGCAAGAATTTTTAGCACTGGGAATTTATGGCCAGTACATTTATATCGACCGTAAAAACAATGTGGTAATTGTGAAAAACAGCGCCGACAAAAACTTTATGGCCAATGATTATGAAAGCAAAGATTTAACCGTTGCCGCCTTTAGAGCCATTTCTAAATCATTAACAGAACAAGCAAGCGAGCAAACCGCTGCAGCCCAATAAATTACTGGCTCGGTAAAATAACGGTTCAGTAAAACTAAAAAACGCCAATGGATGAAAATCCATTGGCGTTTTTTTATGCAAACATAAAATATCTAAAACATTTAATACAAGAATGAACCCACTATTTAAGGTTGCGGTTTAAAATGTTCTTTTGGTAATGAGCCCGTTAAAAATTGAAACAACATCACCCAGTCTGATGCCAAACTATAAAACGGGTATTTAAATGTGGCTGGTCGATTATGCTCAACAAAAAAATGTCCAACCCAAGCAAAGCCATAACCAATAACCGGCAGCGCCCATAAAAGACTGTATTGTTGATTAATCAAAGCATACGCCAATACCGTCAACACCAATAAACTGCCCACATAATGCAAGGCGCGGCAGGTTGGGTTACTGTGCTCGGCCAAGTAAAAAGGGTAAAACTCTTTAAAGCTGGTAATTTTTTGCTCTGGTTGTGTCATGGTGGTGCCCTCGTTACGCTTTTATTATTAGTTTAGTTAGCCTTACCCCATTATGCAGGGCAAACCGCAAAAGCCCAGTGACAATATAGGCCAGCCATCTCGCGTCATAAGACAGATTCCGCACATAAATCACTCTATTTACTTAATAGATCAAAAAAACTAATCAATTACTTAAGTTTTTTGCGTTTTATTATCTGCTTTATTCGGTCTATCCTGACAACCATCAACTTTAAGCACCTGTATACAGCAATTAATAAGCGAGGCGACTATGAGCAAATACCCAATTAACACCCGCCTTTTGCATTGGCTAAGCGCCCTATTGATCATTGGCCTGTTCTTTTTAGGTTTATGGATGCGCAGCCTGGATTATTATTCGTCTTGGTACCAAACCGCGCCAAATATCCATAAACAGGTGGGCTTGCTGCTATTAAGCATTATGGCTCTGCGTTTATTGTGGCGTCTTAAAACCCCTGCCATGGCGCCACTGACAAACCATAAACCATGGGAAATAAAACTTTCTCATGTTGTTCATGTCATTTTATATATAGGTGTTTTTGTTATCTTAATTTCAGGGTATTTAATATCCACCGCCGATAACAAAGGCATTGAAATTTTAGGGCTTTTTGAGGTGCCCGCATTGATCACTGCCATTGAACAGCAAGAAGACATTGCTGGACTGGTTCACGAATACGTGGCTTATGGCTTGATGGCATTCGTCGGACTGCATATTGTTGGCGCACTCAAACATCATATTATTGATAAAGATAAAACCTTAAAGCGCATGCTTTAATTCATCACCTTTAAAACGTAAAACCAGAACTTAAACCAAGGAGAACACCATGAAAAAGCTTATCTCACTATTTGCAGGGGCTTTACTGCTTAGCAATGCTGCATTTGCAGAAGTAGAAAAATACCAGATTGACGTTAAGGGCATGCATGCGTTTATCGAATTTAAAATTAAACACCTAGGTTACAGCTGGTTAAAAGGCCGTTTTAATGATTTTGATGGTCAATTTGACTACGACACTAAAAACCCTGAAAACTCTAAAATTAACGTGATGATTAAAACCGCCAGCATTGACAGTAACCATGCTGAACGTGACAAGCATTTACGTGGCAAAGACTTTTTAGAAGTTTCAAAATACCCAGCTGCTACATTTAAAAGCACAAAAATTATCAGCAAGGGTAAAGGCAAAGCCGATATCCACGGTGTATTAAGCTTGCACGGCGTAAATAAAGAAGTGGTATTGGATGCGGTAGAAATTGGTGCCGGTAATGACCCTTGGGGCGGCTACCGTCGCGGCTTTAGCGCAACTACCATGCTAACCCTTAAAGACTTCGGCATTAACTTTAATCTTGGTCCTGCCTCTGAGCAAGTTGAAATGCTGCTACACATTGAAGGTGTGCGCCAGTAATACAGCCTGCTAATTTAGCAGTATTAATTGAATCGTTACTTTCTGACTAACATTTAATTAACTAAAACAAAAAAGCCTGTCACTCACATGAGTGTCAGGCTTTTTTTATCACTGCATTAACTGCTTAAGCTTTCGCTTCGCAATCTGTTTCCACATTCACCTGTGTTTTGCGGTTTAACACCCACGCAAACACCGTACCGGTAATAAACATGGTGATTGAATAACACGTAGCTGCAATGGCCATTTCAGTATTTTGCAATAAGCTTAACGCAATCATAATGGCCAACGTGCCGTTTTGAAAACCCACTTCAATGCCAATGGCTTTGCTTTGCGCTTCGTTTAGTTGACCCGCTTTAGCGACCAAATAACCCATTAACATGCACGCAACATTTAATACGATGCTGGCCACACCGGCCTGTAAAAAGTAGTTCGCCATATTGTCGATATTTTTAATGATAATGCCGATAACAATTAACAATAAAAAGATAGATGAAAACCACTTAGTTGGGGCTTCTGCTTTTTTCGACAACTCTGGTTTAAAGTGGTTAATCACCATACCAATGCTAATGGGCACCACGGTAATCACCAATAACTGAATAATAGTTTTTAATACTGGCAGCTGAATATATTCTTCCTGCCCCATTAATAATTCCATAAACATCACTAACATTAACGGCACAGTAAACGGCGCTACCACACTAACAATGGACGTCAGTGTCACAGACAAGGCCACATCCCCTTTGGCAAAATAAGTAAATAAGTTAGAGGTTGTGCCGCCTGGGCAAAGTGCAAGAATCATCATGCCGACCGCCAATGCGCCCGTCATGCCAAACATCAGCACTACCGCATACGCCAATAATGGCAATACCAGCATTTGCGTAATCACACCCAGTAAAACGGCCTTTGGTTTTACCAGCACCATTTTGAAATCAATGAGCTTTAAAGATAAACCCATGCCAAGCATGATAATAAAGAGAGAGGCGGGCAACACCACCAGAGTTAACAGGTCAGCCTTCATAGGTATTCCAATATTGTTATTTTTATGATGCCTGCCAGCTTAACCAGTATGGGTATTGATGCCAAGGTGCAATTAGGCGCATTTAGGCCAGCTTATTCGCCTTAGCAGCCAACTTTTCTTTTATGGCTCGATAACTTGCATCCATGTAGGCACTAACGGGTCATTTTCTTCACGAATACCACCACAAACAAAGCAAGTGTAAAACTGCCAGTAAAGGCTTCAATGGCGGCGACAATTCGGCTGGGCCCCACCGGGACTAAATCCCCATAACCCAAGGTGGTAAAGGTCACCACGCTGAAATACAAGGTTCTTAAAAACGCACTGATGTTCTCCAATGCACTGGACTGATAACTGAATGCCGTAATCTGGCCGGCATCCGATATGCCCAGCAAAAAATACATCAGCCCACAAATAAATATGAAACCCAGCGAGAACAAAATAACTCGCGCAGGGCGTTCACCATAACCGCAAAAAATATCCACCAACTTAGAAACACCCCGTTGAAACGATAGCTTGGGCATTTGCTGGCGGCGCATGGTCATTTCTTTATAAAAAAAGTATCCGGCTAATTCGAACAAACCTTGTTTTTCGCTGACCTTACGCAGGTTGCGGCAAATCTCTTCGGATTGTTCAAAAAAATCGTAGGCTTTATCTTGATAGCCTTTTTTATTGGCATCTATGCCTTTTTCTTCGTGTAATAGTTCTTTACCCCAGGTGATGTTTTCGATTTTACAGCGATCAAATTTGGCCCCTAATAAATTGGCCCGATCGAAATTCGCAAAATGAAAATTCGCCTCGCGGCAATCGGCTTTCATTAACGACGCTTCACTTAAATCAATATGAAACAAATGGGCGTTTTTAAGGTTGGCCCGATACAAATCCGCCCTCGATAACGAGAAACCTTTGTTGTGCCCATGGCACACAAGGTTCAAGCCTTCTAAATTGGCTCGCTCAAGGTAGGCCCCTTCCATATTGTGGCCATCGCGCACCACTTGCTCTAGGTCTTTGGCTAAGGCCTTACCCGCTTTATCCACAGTGGGGTCGTGCCAAAAGCAAAACCCTTTACCGGCGTCTTCAAGCTGGCACTGTTTTCCGTCTTTAAATCGGTACAAACACATAAGTCACACTCCACTTTAAAAGTGTAGTTGCCTGTTTTCAGATTGCACAAAAAGCGCCAAAAATCGATTCCAGCCAAGCCTGCCTTCATAAATTTAGCTAATGGTTATCCATGCGATCTATTCAGTTTTTTTATACTGCTTTTAACCCTAATATCCGTGACAACCCAATCATTAAGAGCCCACCATGAAACAAGTGACCTGCCACAGTTTTGCCCCTATCAGCGAGCTGACCGTTGAGAATGTGAATGAGCCGCAAGTAAAAAAGAACATGGTGCTGATTAAGGCCCATGCCATGGGCGTGAACTACCCTGACGGCCTACTGGTGCAAGGCCTGTATCAAATGAAGCCGCCAACCCCTTTTACCCCCGGCATTGAAGTGGCTGGCACCATAGAAGCCATTGGCGAAGGAGTGGATAACTTAAAAGTGGGCGATAAAGTCGCAGCCCTTATGCCTATTGGTGGCTACAGCGAAAAAGTGGCCGTGCACAAAGCCATCGTGCAACCCCTGCCTGATGGCATCGACCCTGAACATGCCACCGCCTTAATGTGTGCTTATGGCACCAGCCACCATGCTTTAAAACAGCGCGCAAACTTACAAGCAGGAGAAACCCTATTGGTATTAGGCGCGGGCGGCGCCACAGGGTTAGCCGCTGTAGAAATTGGCAAAGCCATGGGCGCTAAAGTGATCGCCGTGGCAAGCTCGGACGAAAAACTGGCCACAGCAAAAGAGCACGGTGCCGATGAGCTGATTAAAAATGATGAGAGCCTTGCCGAGAATCTAAAAAAGCTAGCCGGCCATAAAGGCTTTGATGTGGTGTTTGACCCAATTGGTGGCGACGCCTTTGATGCCAGTATTCGACGCATGGCTTGGAATGGCCGCTACCTGGTCATTGGTTTTGCATCAGGTCGCATTCCTGAATTTGCCGTAAACCTTGCCCTTGTGAAAGGTTTTAGCTTATCAGGGGTTTTCTGGGGCACCTTTGTGCAAAAGCAGCCGTTGGATTATATGGCTAATCAGCAAGAATTATTTGGCTGGTACAAAGATGGCAAAGTGAAACCGCATATTCATCAGCGTTTTAAAATTGATGATGTGCAGGATGCGTTAAACGCAGTATTAAACCGAGAGGTGGTGGGAAAAGTGGTACTTATTCCGTGAGATGTAAATCGTAGGTCGGGCATTACCCGACCTGCTGTTTTTTTCGCTCGTACTGTTTTTATTAAGCTATTTCAAATTTAGCCGACACATTTATCGGCGTTTGGTACAGGGTATTTAAATCCGCTTTAATTTCTTCAAAACTGGGTCTTAAAGCAGGCGTGCCCTGCAGACACATATCCCGTAATAACTTCACTGCAGTGGCATCTAAACTCTTTTCATCTGCTGAATCTAAATGATTTAATAAATCATCCAGCACGCATGCAAAAGCGCGCACTTCAATTTTTTCAAACGCGATTTTTTGGGCATGGGTTAAAGGGGCTAAATTAGTGGCTGCACCAAAATCACCAAATAGCATCTCTGCGTTTTCATTGATCATTATGTTGTGAGCGTAAACATCCCCGTGACTCACATCATTGCTATGCATATGGGCCATGGTGTCGGCCAAACTTAAGCCGATTTTAATAATGTTATTTAAACTAAATGTTGTGCCTTCAGAAAAGGTATCTCGTGTGCATGTGATTAAGCTTGGTGGCAGACCTAAATTGAAATAACCGTCTGGAATTAATTCCATTACCAAACCCAGTTGCTCAGGGCTTTTAATTTGCGAAATCACTTTGATTAAGTTTTTATGCTCGCCCGCACTTAGGCAGTTGGCTAACTCATCTTTTGGATAACCATCACTGGTTACCTCCCCTTTAAATAACTTAACCGCAATATTGTTATCCGTGCCACTTAGGTTTTCAGGCTGCTTTAACCAATGTGCGTGATGAATAATGCCCGATGCCCCTTGGCCTAGTATTTGATTAAGCTGAAAGTCATTCATATCTACCACTTGCATGGCAGTTTTCTCTGCATCAAACGATGAGTTAAAACCATTACCTGACATGGCTAACCAAGTTAATTTTGGTAGTTCAAATAACGCTTCTGGGAATTCAGATAATTCATTAGCTGAAAAACGCGCCAACTCTAGATTTTGAAGATTGACGATACTGTCTGGTAATTCAGTTAATCGATTACCCGCCAACGCCAGTTTTTGCAGGCGGTGCAATTCACCAAAACTCTCTGGCAATTTTTCAATTTGGTTATCGGTTAAAATTAACCAACGGGTATTAATGGGCAGCGTATTCTCTGCCACAGTTTTGATCTGATTCGATTTAAAACCAATCATCTCTAACTCAGGGCACTGAGCGATCACTGCTGGCACATGATCAAATTGGTTGTTGGATAAAAATAAGATTCTTAGCTTTTTAAAGCAGCCAAAATCATCCGGTAATTCAGACAAGTTATTGCCAGACATGTCCAGCACTTCAATATGCTCAGCAAGCTCAAATAGCTCACGAGGGAACTCAGTAAGACCCTCAGCCAGCTGCAAGCGTTTTTCAGGGCCCAATAGCTCGATCAATGACTGGACAGGGGTAGATTGTAGCTGGGAAAGTGTAAATAACATGGCAAACCGACTTTATAAAACCGGCGCCATTCTAAAGGATTAAGGAGACAGTAAACAGTTGGATTTTGTAACCTGTAGGAAAATCTACGGAGCTAGCCTTGAAGCGGGATTGCGGCAGGCTGCTTAGGCTCAATCACCGTACCGCCCTGCTCTAGCAACGGCTTAATATGATCTAAAAGCTGTGTATTCAAAAAACTATCGTCACACTGACCCTGCTTTTCTAAGAAGTGCACGGTATTGCCCACCAACACAACAGAGCCCGAAACCACCACTGTTACGCCATATAAAAGCCCTGCTGAAACGATAGCCGAAAAAGGGTCTATTTTGCCCGCTACTTTATAGGCACTCTCTTCTGTGGCTAACCTCAGTCTTTTTGTTACTAGCTCACAGCGTGAGTTATCTTTATCTGGAGTCGTCCTTGGGTAGGCAACACAGGCTTGTAATAAAGAAAGCATCGCAAACAAGCTAATAATCTTTTTCATAAAATCCATTTTTATTCGTTATACAAAAAAGCCGATACATTGTATCGGCTTAATTTAATCACTATAGAATATTAATTATTTATAGTAACCGAAGCTGTTCCACCAAGCTCTTCAATATCAGACGTTCGGTACATGGTATGAATACCAGACAGATCATAAATAGAAATATAATCTATAGACCAAATCCCCGCTTCAGCAGACAAGCCGAAAGCAGAACTCTCTAACGACAAAGTATGTTCCAGCCCCCCCAAGGAAGCTCCACTAGCATTTGCATAAACAGTCTGGCCATTTGGGCTTTTTAAATAAATAGCTAGACTCGCAACCCCTGACACATCATCAGAGACAGTAAAATCAAATGTAACTGTTTCCGTACCCATCACAATGTCGACTTGATCTTCGACTACAGTAAATGCTGTCAATTGAGGTGGAGTAGAGTCTCCATTATCATTGCTAACATTTATCGTATTCTGTCGTCCAAGATTACGAAGATCATACACATTTAAGAATGAGTGATTACCGGCCAAATCATAAATAGAAATATATTCTATTGACCAAAGAGCAGCTTCAGCATGCACCCCAAACTCTGAGCTTTCTAGAGATAAGTTGTGTACTAAGCCATTTAAAGATGCTCCACTAGCATTTGCATAAACAGTCTGACCGCTAGGGCCTTTTAAATAAACACTAACACTCGCAACACCTGATATATCATCTATCACAGTTAAGTTAAACGTAACTATTTCAGTACCCGTTACAACATTTACACTAGATTCAACAATATCAAATCCTAATAACTGAGGCGCATCCGTATCAATGCTTCCATCGAAGCCATCTGGAACATCATCACCATCCAAATCAACCGGATATGAGTCAGCATGATTAGGGTCTGTATAATACCAAGCTTCTAACTGATCTGAAAAACCATCACTATCATTGTCATCTGAGAAATTTACAGCATTGCCTAAAATAGCCATAGGATTTGAAACAGAGTCGAGTGGATCCGTTCCGTATTCTACCTCTGCAAAATCAGCAAAACCGTCATAGTCACTGTCTGGAGTGATGATTGTAAAGCTACTAAGGATTAACGGTCCCGATTGATTATCCGCACTATCCGTTACTGTAAATTCACAGTTAAAATAATCACCTGATGTTAAAGCCGATAATTCAATAAGGTTATTACCTTCAACTACCGCTGTTGTCTCAGAAGTACAGCTACCTTGCATCCATGTTATTTGTCCAGACTCTGTGCTGTTAAATTCATAGCTAGGGGATAAATCGACTGTGCTGCCAATACCTGTAACTTCCGATAAAACTGGCGCCGTCACATCTGGAGTAGGGTCTGGTGTTGGTTCTGGATTAGGATCTGGAGTAGGCTCAACACCATCGGAACCATAGATAAACGTACCACCAATATTCTCACAACCATCAACAAAGTCCTCCGCTGTCATCAACCCTGTGTCCCCAGGGTAATAAACAGTCTTTGAGCGAAAACCAATGCCATTATCCGGTTTTTCGCATACTCCTACTGCTTGCTCTCGAGAACATACACCCTCAATACCGCCAGATCCTTCAATTAAGTTATGACTTGCCTGAGTATCGCCAATATATTCTAGACATGATAAAGAATTACTTTGCATGATGTATGTTCGAGTCACATCATTAGATGTATCTGTACTGCCTTCAATAAAACGGCCTTGAGCCATTTCACAACTCTGGCGAACCATATCCGTAGTCAGTAAACCATTGCTATCTTGATAATAAACAACAGACACAAAAAAGCCGCTACCAGCATCTTGTTGCTCGCATACACCTAGATAATTAGATCGAGAACAAGTTCCTGGGTACCAACCTTGAGCCTGCAGGTTGTCTTGATCGACTTGAGAAGACGGTGTGAATTCAGCACATAATTGAGACGAGTTTTGCAGTACATAAGGCTGAGGGTAAAAACCACCACCCTCTTCAGAACCACCACCGCCACATGCGGCTAAAGCCAGAATAGAAAGAACTAAAAAAATACGGGATCTCATAAAGACAACCATCCTTGTTATTTATTGCTTAATTGAATTTTGGCGCAATATATCAAGGTGGCGATAAGAGGTACATGAAAGAAATGTAACAGAAAGGCAATTGTGAACTTCCGCTCACTTTTTAATAGATACAAAAAAGCCGATGCTTTCACATCGGCCATTATTCACATTAAAACACCTAGCCTATGGCTATTTGTTTTAAATTATTCCCACTCAATTGTAGCCGGCGGCTTAGAACTCACGTCATATGCCACACGAGAAATATGCTCGATCTCGTTAATGATACGGTTAGAAACTTTCTCTAACAGTTCATAAGGCAGGTGCGCCCAGCGAGCCGTCATGAAGTCGATGGTTTCAACAGCACGAAGGGAAACAACCCACTCGTAACGACGTTGATCGCCTACGACACCTACGGATTTAACTGGTAGGAATACAACAAATGCTTGCGAGGTTTTGTGGTACCAATCGAAGTTGTGTAGTTCTTCAATGAAGATGGCATCCGCTTCACGTAATACGTCAGCGTATTCTTTTTTCACCTCACCAAGAATACGCACACCAAGACCTGGTCCTGGGAATGGGTGACGGTAAACCATGTCGTAAGGTAGGCCCAGTTCTAAACCAATTTTACGCACTTCGTCTTTGAACAGCTCTCTCAACGGCTCTACCAATTCCATTTTCATGTCATCCGGTAGGCCGCCCACATTGTGGTGAGATTTAATTACGTGTGCTTTACCAGTTTTAGAAGCGGCTGATTCGATTACGTCAGGGTAAATTGTACCTTGCGCTAAGAAGTCCACGTCTTTAATTTTGCCCGCTTCTTCATCGAATACTTCGATGAAGGTATTACCAATGGCTTTACGTTTTAGCTCAGGGTCAGAAACACCTTCTAAACGGCCAAGGAATAAATCGGCGCTGTCAGAGCGAATTACTTTTACGCCCATGTTTTTAGCAAACATGTCCATAACCATGTCACCTTCGTTTTTACGAAGCAGACCGTTATCAACAAATACACAGGTCAGTTGATCGCCAATGGCTTTATGTAAAAGCGCAGCCACTACTGAAGAATCCACACCGCCTGACAAACCAAGCAATACTTTTTTATTGCCCACTTGCTTTTGCACGCGTTCAATTTGGTCTTGGATAATGTTGGCTGGTGTCCACAAACCTTCACAGCCTGCGATGTCTTTAATGAAGTGTTCCAACATGCGACCGCCCTGCAATGAGTGTGTCACCTCTGGGTGGAACTGTACGCCAAAGAAATTTTTCTCGGCGTTGTACATACCGGCAATTGGGCAGCTTTCTGTGCTGGCCATTAATTCAAAACCTTCTGGAATCGCTACAACTTTATCGCCGTGGCTCATCCAAACGTCTAAAAGCTTTTCGCCTTTATCATTTACATGGTCGCTAATGTCTTTAAATAACGCGCTGTCGCCTTCGGCTTTAACTTGCGCGTAACCAAACTCACGAATGTCAGACGCTTCAACTTTACCGCCAAGCTCTTGCGCCATGGTTTGCATGCCGTAACAAATACCCAAAACAGGCAAACCCATTGTGTAAACGATATCAGCCGCTTTCGGGCCGTCCGCTTCTGTTACCGATTCTGGACCACCAGCAAGAATGATCGCTTTAGGAGCAAACTCAACGATGTCTTCAGCAGGCATATCCCAAGAACGAATCTCAGAAAGCACACCAAGCTCACGCACACGACGGGCGATTAATTGAGTGTATTGAGAACCGAAATCCAAAATAAGGATTTTCTGCGAATGGATATCTGTTGTCATAGTTTTAACTCCGGTGACCTTAACGCTTTATGCTGCGCTAAGAATTTTGGTTAACTTAAATTTAATTCTTAAAAACGAAAAAGCCTGCTGACATTCAACAGGCTGAAATTCTTAATGCGTCTGAGCTGTCTCAGCTCACCAAACAAGGCGAAGCTCTGGCTAGAGCATAAATTTTTGAAAACCCGGAGCTTAGCTTGCTAAGTGAGGAGTTTGAAAAAATTTATAACAACGCCAGAGTGAGTCCAGCAAGCCGCTTAACTATCCAAGTCTATAGTTAGGCGCTTCTTTGGTTATTTGTACGTCGTGCACATGGCTCTCTTTCATACCCGCTGAAGAGATCTTCACAAACTCTGGCTTGGTACGCATTTCATCAATGGTGCCTGAACCTGTGTAACCCATGGCTGAACGTAAGCCGCCCATCATTTGGTGTACAACATTCGCCATTGGGCCTTTAACCGCGATACGGCCTTCGATGCCTTCAGGTACTAACTTGTCGTTGCCTGCTTTGCTGTCTTGGAAATAACGGTCTGCAGAACCTTGGCTTTGACCCATGGCGCCTAGAGAACCCATGCCACGGTAGCTCTTGTATGCACGGCCTTGGAATAACTCAACTTCGCCCGGTGCTTCATCCGTACCGGCTAATAGTGAACCGGCCATGATGACGTAAGCGCCTGCAACAACGGCTTTAGCCATGTCACCAGAGAAACGAATGCCGCCATCGGCGATCAAAGGAACACCTGTGCCTTCAAGGGCAGCCGCTACGTCTGCAACTGCGCTGATTTGTGGAACGCCCACACCCGCAACAATACGTGTTGTACAAATTGAACCAGGGCCGATGCCCACTTTAACGCCGTCAGCGCCGGCATCAGCCAGTGCTTTAGCCGCTGCACCTGTTGCGATGTTGCCACCGATCACTTGCAGCTGAGGGAAGGTTTCTTTTGCCCAACGAACACGATCAATAACACCTTTAGAGTGACCATGTGCGGTATCAACAATCACCACATCTACGCCGGCTTTAACCAATGCTGTAATACGATCTGGGGTTTCAGGGCCGGTACCAACCGCAGCGCCCACACGTAGCTGACCATCACTGTCTTTACAGGCGTTTGGATGCTCTTGTGCTTTGTTAATGTCTTTAACGGTAATTAGGCCGGCTAAACCGCCTTTGTCGTTAACCACTAATAATTTTTCAATGCGGTTAACTTGCAGCAGTTTTTCAATCACATCACGGCTTTCGCCTTCTTGTACTGTGATTAACTTGTCTTTAGTGGTCATCACTTCTGACACTTTAAGCTCTGGGTCGTTGGCAAAACGTACATCACGACCTGTCACAATACCCACAAGCTCGGCGCCATCTACAACCGGTACACCTGAGATGTTGTTTTGCTGAGTAATCTGACGTAATTCAGCAATGGTGGTGTTGCTTGGAACAGTAATAGGGTCTTTAACCACACCGCTTTCGTAACGCTTAACTTTACGTACTTCAGAGGCTTGCTCATCGATGGTCATGTTTTTGTGGATAATACCTAAACCGCCTTCTTGCGCCATGGCAATGGCCAAGCGAGATTCGGTTACCGTATCCATCGCGGCAGAAATAAGGGGGATATTAAGTTCGATATCACGTGTCAGCTTAGTTTTAAGGCTCACGTGATTTGGCAGCACTTCGCTGTAACCTGGAACTAAAAGAAGATCGTCGAACGTCAATGCGTCTTGGGCAATTCGCAACATGGAGAGACCGCCATACCTGTAGAAGAATGGCGCGTAATTGTACGGGAAATGACCCCCTCTGGTAAATCAAAATTTTCATATTTGGGTGAAAAAGAAGGGGAATAATGGCTTATATTAAAGGCTTAAGAACGAAGTCCTTTTTCTAAGTCAAAATTTGTTCGTATTACTCTAAATAAATAGATAAAAAGCATAATAAAGCTGACTAAATAGACAGTTTTATTCACTAATACTCAACTGTAAATACACTGCTTTAAGGGTGTTGCTCTAGAAACTTAATAGTTTCTAATCGCATGGCTTCAAACGCAAAACTTTCCACGTGTCGCCCAGTACTGTCCAGCCACATTTTGGGGTCATTGGCTTTTTCATATAATGCTTTGCCCCTTCTATAAGGCACCACGGTATCTTGCGGACTGTGCATCATCATTAATGGCATTTCTCCCCAATGATCCACCCATTCAATAGGGTCGTATTGGCTGGTAATACTGAGTGCCACCGGCTGCAGTAACCATGTTAGCCAATGGCGAGACATGGCTTCGCTGGCAATATCTGGATACGAGTCAAACCCCGCATCCAGCACCACCGCGCTTATTTCATGTTTTTGTGGATAACTGGCAATGCCATACACGGCCAAACTGGCGCCAATGCTTTGCCCTAATACATACACTGGCACGTTTGAATTTGATGATTGTTTGTGGTTTAACATCCAGTCCAAACCCGAGTGCACATCCATAAAAATATCAGGCAGTTTTGCCAAACCTTCTGATTGGCCAAACTCTCGATAACCTAACATCAATACATCGTAGCCTGCTGCTGGCAACCAATTCACGCTTAACTGGTGATAACTCATATTTTGCGCATTGCCGTGCAACACTAAAATAGAACCTTTGCTTTTTCCGTTTATGGTTTTTTTCGCGGGCAGCCACCAGCTGACTAACGCCGTGCCATCTATTGCTTGATGATGAATGGTTTCATAAGACACACCCAATTGATCCGGTGTAACAGGAAAACTTTGACGAGGGTAAAACATCAAAGACGTTATACTCGTACACGCACTGAGCATACACAATAATAAAACAGCAACCGCTATGCGCATGTTTAGTGGTACCACACGTAATCCAAACGAACCTGATCTTGCTGCTGGTCGTCCGCACCGCTTAAACGCAGCGTATTAATATTACGGGCTTGTTGCTGGTAGTTTAATCGCAGCTGGCTAACACTGTTAATGTGATAAGCCGCGGCCAAACTTAATTTAGTATGTGCGGCGTCTTCTTGTGAAAAGAAATCTTGGCTTTCCATATGCTCCAGCGCTAGCCAAGCACTCATGTGTGAGGCTTGATACAAATACCCCACTTCAGGGCCGGCCGCTAACAACCAGTTGTGTTCAAAACGCTGGGACTGTTTTAAATCGCCCACGGCCATGGTGTAAATCATGCCGCCTAAAAAGTCATAACTTAGCCCGCCTGCAATACGTACTTGATATTCGCTTGTTTTATCCAAGCCATGGGCGTAACCCACATTCACCTGCCAACTAATCGGCTGACTAAATTGATTGCGCGCGCCCAACGAACGAATACTCACCACATCAAGTTGCTCCAATTGAATATCGTCACTCAAACGAAAAGTGAATTCACCCATTTCAATTTGCGCACCTTGGCGATATCCAGGTAAGTGATCTAACCAATCGTGATAGTTGATGCGAAAGCCAACCAAGCTGCCGTCTTCATCTGCACTGAGCTTACTGCGTAATGTGCTGTGCCCTTCTTCATCGCGCACACTAGGCACAGGCACCGGCGAAAAGGTTTGCCCTTGGTAATCCACCTTGGCTCGTAAAGAAAGCAATTTAAAACTGTGTTTGGGTTTGTCTTGTTTTTTAATAAACGCTTTATAACGAGTGTAATCGTATGCAAGCTCCAACACTTGTGCTTTATCCAGCGCCGCAAGCGCTAAATATTCAGAATTGGTTTCAGCTGAAAAAGGGTCGTCTGCCAGTGTGCGAGAAATATCGCGTAAACGTTCTGGCAACTGACTTCTTTGGTGGGCAATTGAGCTGGTTTTTGATGGGCGATAATCAATCGTCGTGATTAATTCTTTATTCAATAGCACCCGAATCGTATCGCTTGGCACCGTGCGATATTTAAATTTCGCACTTAACTGCCACTGTGGATTTACCGCATCTAAAATGGTTAACAATCGGTAAGAGCAATTTTCATCTACAAAAAAGTAATCAAAGCGAATTTTATCCAGCTCCCAAATATGACGAACAAACTCATCAATCTGTTGCTGGCTTAAATCCAGTTTATATTCCCATATATCACGGCTTTCCATGTGAGAGTATTCTTTTACTTTTTGAAAGTAAGGCACCAATGAAACATAACCAGGGTAACCTCCGGTCAAACCTTTCACACTGTACGTCAGCTCATCATCGCTATGATCTGTGTACGCGGCAAAGTTAATGGCCGAAGATAAAAGTTTGTGGCCTCTTTTTTTGCCCTTGGCTTTGCCATCCAATCGCATCAAGGTATGCCCATACATAGATGACGGGCTGTTCATATAAGACGAAGGAAATATCAAAAATAAATCGGTGCCGCCAATCTGTTCAGACCATTTTTCATAAGTCTCACACGCTACAGTGGGCAATGTCATATTTGGAAAGACTGTTTTTATAAAATGCTTGCGCGCAGGAAAACGGCAATGGGCACTTTCATCGGCCTCTTCTGCTAGAGGCGAAGTTTGAAACTGTTTAACGGTTGCCAGCAATTCAGCGTGACTATCGTATTTACCGTTTTTGGCTAAGAAAAAGTTATCGTCATCCACTTCACTGTAAACACGGTCTAATAAACCTTGTGGGCGATAATGCAGTAAGGCCAGCCATTTATCTGACTCACTGACTTCATGACTTTTTTGTTGGAGGGATGATACCTGAGAGAAACAGGCCTGAGACATAAACAACATAGCAGCACACAATAAAGCTGCGTAGCCTTTGGCATTTTTCATCATATAATAATTTATTATTTTTCTATGGATCAGTGTGCGAAAGATTATTTAAAAATAAAAATAAACACGGGAGCCAAGCCAGTTAAATACTGGCTTGGCTCCCGTAACAACATTAGCCTACGTATTTAGCCAGTGTTGTGCTTTGAGCCATAACTTGAATCATGCTGTCGTACGCATTTTCAGTTGTAGTTTCAGCACTTACAAAAATCGCTTCGAAGTTAGCTTGAAGAGTTTTGTTGAACTCTACAGTATCAGCTGCTTCAACGCCCATTAGAGCAGAAAGCGCTTCTAGTGCTTCGCCTTGGCCACGAGCAGCGTCAGATACAAGCTGTTCCATGTTCTCGCCCATGTATGCACGAGTCATTTTAGCGCCACCAGCGCCTTCACAGCCCAAAGTACCTGATGTCATACCAAATGTTTGGTTACCAGATAGACCATTGGTGGTCGCAGCCATTACATGCTCAGGAAGGCTACTCGCATTTGGAAATACAAGAGTACCCGCACCACAACCAGCAGGGCCGTTAGCAGCCATTGTAGTAGACGCCGCAACAGCTAGAGCTACACCAGCAATAATTTTTTTCATGTTGATATCCTTATTAGATTGAATAGGCGGCTTAACCGCACCTGCAGTATAGAAAGTTGACCGTCACATCCAATGACATTTCGCACAAAAACCAAAACTTGGCATTATGCGACTAGGATTTAAGTTTGGGTTTAATCTTATTGCGCCTTTTAGGTATGATGGAGCTCAAATATCTGTGTGATCCAACATGAACTATCGCCAACCCCCTCGTACACAAAACACGCAACCGTCAGATAAAAAGACGATTCTTAGCGTTAGCCAACTTAACCGCCAAAGCAAAGAGCTGCTAGAAACCTACCTGCATAACGTTCAGGTATCTGGAGAGATCAGCAATTTATCGCGCCCTGCCAGTGGTCATTGGTATTTCACCCTAAAAGATCAGCGCGCCCAAGTGCGCTGCGCCATGTTCAAGAGCCGCACGCAATATTTAAAGTTTATCCCCAAAGAGGGTGAGCAAGTGGTGGTTACCGCATCTGTGGGTTTGTACGAACAACGCGGTGATTACCAACTCATTGTTAACAGCATGCAAAGCGCCGGCGAAGGGGCGTTAAAACAAGCCTTTGAAGAACTCAAAATGCGCCTGCATCACGAGGGCTTGTTTAACCCTGAATTTAAAAAGCCGATCCCTAAGCACCCAAAACACCTAGGTGTGGTAACCAGCCCAACAGGGGCCGCTATTAAAGATGTTTTAAGCGTGCTTAAACGCCGCTTTCCTTCAATGCCTGTGTCTATTTACCCAACCCAAGTACAAGGCCAAGAAGCAGGCGGGCAAATCGCCAATGCCATTGAGCGTGCCAACCGAGACCAAGTATGCGATGTGCTCATTGTGGGCCGCGGGGGCGGCAGCCTAGAAGACTTATGGCCCTTTAACGAAGAAATAGTTGCCCGTGCGATTTATAACAGCCAGATCCCGATTATCAGCGCGGTAGGCCATGAAGTGGATGTGTCCATCAGTGATTACGCTGCCGACTTGAGAGCCCCAACCCCATCTGCCGCCGCCGAACTTGTAAGCCCAGACCGTTATGAATGGCTAGGGCGCTTTGAGCAGCTTGAGCGCACCATGATGCGCAGCATGCAAAACCGCCTCTCGCAACAGCGCTTTCATTTGTTGCAACTTATCAAGCGCCTACGCCATCCTAAGGCGCAACTGCAAGAGAACATGCAGCGCTTGGACATGGCACAAATGCGATTACACAACAGCATGCAAGCAAAGCTATGTGGCCACAAAGACAAGCTCAGCCAATTAAATAATCAATTACAGCAACACAGGCCAGACACTCAACTGGCACTTATGAAACAGCAAACAGCAAGCTTGCAGCAACGCTTGCACCACGCTATGAAATCTCAGCTACACGACTTACAACAGCGCTTGGCACAAAAAGCGGATGTATTGAATGCGGTAAGCCCATTGAGTACATTGAGTCGTGGTTATGCCATAGTGACAACAGAAGACGGACAAGCGGTTAGAAACAGCCAGCAAGTAAAAACAGGGAGTAAAGTTTATGCCCAGTTACATGAAGGGAAACTCAGCTGTGAAGTTATTGAGACATTGCCAGATGAAGCACATAAATAAAGCCGCCATTGTCTGTATTGGCCTGCTCATAAGCCTAACTGCCGGTGCCTTACCAAAAAGCAATCCCGTGCCGGGCGGCTTAGTGGTGGTGGATTTAAACACCGAATCTCACGGCGCCCCTGCTGTCACCTATTTAAACCGTAAAGTAGCCACCGTAAAAGAAAACGGAAAATGGTATGGCATAGTGGGTTTATCTCTTAAAACCAAAGCTGGCCACCAAGAGGTTCGTTTAAACGGCAAAGGTATCAGCTTCAATGTCACTGCCAAAGATTACCCTGAACAACACATCAAACTTAAAACCCGCAAACACATTGATCTAAGCGCCGCAGATTTAAAACGCCACCGTGGCGAAAAGAAAAAAGCCCAAGCGGCGTTTAAATTTTTTGATGATAACGTCGCCCCTGACTTTGCATTTTTAAAACCCGTAGAAGGGCCATACTCAAGCCCATTTGGTTTAAAGCGTTTTTTTAATGGCGAACCACGTAACCCCCATTCTGGTTTAGACATTGCTGCCCCAACCGGCACCAAGATCCAAAACCCCGCCAACGGCAAAGTGGTGTTAACAGGTAACTTCTTTTTTAATGGCAACGTGGTGTATGTGGATCACGGCCAAGGATTGATCAGCATGTTTTGTCATTTAAATGAAATTAATGTGAAAAAAGGCGATCTATTAGACAAGGGCCAAGTATTGGGTAAAGTGGGTGCTACTGGACGAGTTACAGGGCCGCACTTGCATTGGAGTGTGTCCTTAAACAATAGCCGCATCGACCCAATGCTTTTGTTAGAATAAGTTCACTCTGGGAGACTACCTGCGTTGCTAATGCTGCGTTAAAAATTTAATCCACCTCGTTACATAGCTCCGCTATGCGCCTCGATAGATGAAATTTTTGCCTTGCCTTAGCAGCCTCGCCAACGTCTCTGAGCCTGCATTGAATGATCACAATTTATAACGTCAGGTCTGAGAACAGTGGGCTGAGTTAGGTCAGGCAAAGGCGAGCAACGTAACCCATCATTAAATTAACATTATAATTTCAAGCATCGGACTCAAAACCTCCGGCGCCAAACTAAAAAATAAGGAGACCCCATGGATGATTTTTCTGATTTTCGCTCTGCCATGGGTGATGTGAAACCGCTTAAAGTTGATAAGCGTGTGGATTTAAAAAAGAACCAACAAGATAGCTTAAGCATTCAAGAACGCCGTTTAGCCGCCACAAAAGAAGACGTTAAAGAAGTTAACTATTTAAGTGACGACTATGTGGAAATGGTAAAACCCTATGATGTATTAGCCTATAAAAAAACCGGCTTACAAGAAGGGGTCTATCGTAAATTTCGTTTGGGCAAGTACACAACCGATGCGCGTTTGGATTTACATAAGCGCACCGTTGATCAAGCCCGTCGTGAAGTTTTTGAATTTATTGAAGACGCCATGAAATATGACTTACGTAACTTGATCATTTTACATGGTAAAGGCGAAGCAGAAGAAACACCGGCGTTGCTAAAAAGCTGGATCAACAAATGGCTGCCCCAGTTTGATGATGTATTAGCCTATCACAGTGCTCAGCAGCATCATGGCGGCACAGGCGCTGTGTATGTTATGTTGAAAAAAAGTGAAAGCAGTAAAGAAAAAACCAGAGAGCAACACAACAGTAAAACTGGGTTTCAAAACCACAAAACGTAAATAAAAATTAGCAGTGTCAAAGCTTCATTAAAAGCCGCGTAAAAGGCAATGAAACTAAGACCCTGCTAATCACAAATAATAATTACTATAACCCTAGGAGATCATCATGGATGATCAGCAAACCACCATCATTATCATTGCCGTGTCTGTCATTGGCATTGTATTGCTGCATGTTCTACTTCATAACTTTATTAAATTTAAAATCGATGAAGCCACTATCCTGAACGTGTTCCAAATTGAAGAAAAAGACGCGCCTGAAACCGCACGTACCACTTTTGCGCTTTCCACCTATACTGGACTTAGCAGTGACAGGATATCCGCCGTCTGTAGACGCAGTGCTAAACTAAGACGTAACTCCATGGATGTTGAGTCTTGGCGTTTACGTAAAATAGACCAGCCAGAAACCACTGAAGAAACCAACTAACCAACCACCCATAAATAAGCTCAGGTGAAGTATGCAGCTCAGTGTCCACATTGAAATAAATACTCCCAAAACCCAAGTCTGGGCTGCCATCACCGACATTAAAAATAGCGCCAATATGATTGACGCCATATTGAATATTGACGTTATCTACGAACCTGCTAATTCTTTAATTGGATTTAAATGGAAAGAAAAACGCCAAATGTTTGGTAAAGATGCCTTTGAAACCATGTGGATAACACAAGCGATTGAAAACGAATACTACACCACCCGCGCACAAAGCCACGGCTCAATCTATACCACTGAGCTTTCCTTAAGCGACACAGCAAAAGGTTGCACCCTCACTATGAGTTTTCACGCTCAAGGTCAAAGCCTATTAATGAAACTGCTCAGCAAACCCATGGGCTGGATGATGGCTTCCAGCATGACAAAAATGCTACAGACCGACCTAGACAACATTAAAACCTTTGTTGAAAACAAATAGAGTTTAGGCGCGTTATAAGGGAGTACTCCATGAGCAATAAAAATAGAGGTGGCGCCACATCTATGCCTGTCACCGGCACACACTGCGGTATCAAACCCAGTAAAGAAGCCATGGAAGAAGGTTTTGAAGTGGACTTTTCAAAAGCCAAAGAGTTGTTAGAAAAAGAAGCTAAAAAAGAAGGATCTCACCAGTCAAACTCACCTGAAAAACCCGCATAATACTCAGCATTACCGTTATCATCTAAATTCAAGGCCTATTCAAATAGGAAAAGAAGTATGTTTTCAGAAGTCATCGAACCGCGCTTTGCCGAAACCGACGCGCTTGGTCATATCAATAATACTGTAATCCCTGTTTGGTTTGAAAAAGCCCGCGATCCAATTTTCCGCCATTTCACCCCAGATCTAGACCCAAAAGATTGGCACTTAATTTTGGCTCGCATTGAAGTGGACTTTAAAGCTGAGACCTTTGTTAATGCACCTGTCACGGTTAAAACGTGGTTTGAGAAAATTGGTAATAGCAGCATGACCGTTGTGCAGCAAACTTGGCAAAACGACATTCTCACATGTGAAGGAAAGTGCGCGTTGATCCATTTTGATTGGCAATCCAAAAAGCCTAAAGCCATTCCAGATGATATTCGCCAACAGTTAGAAATTCACCTGCAAAGCTAAAAGTGTTTAATCAACGCCCATAAAAAAACCGATGATGTCAGTCTTATTAAAGAATGAGATCATCGGTACAAAATAGAGTGCTGGATATTTTTATTCTAACATTTCTAGATTTTAGTTTTAGCTGGACTCTACTTCGCCATTCAGGTTTTTATTTAATTTCATTAAACGGGCATGCGCACCATAAGTTTGCAAGCCACCAATCAGAAACGCTAACAATAAAAAGCTAATAAAGAACAAAATTTGCCAATCAATTTCTTCATCCGAAACCTGTTCTTCCACTTGCTCTAGTTTCTGACCTTCTACTTGTTCATTAGCTTGAGAAGCGGCTGCTTGCTCAGCAAACTCTTGCTCTAGCGACGCATTGGCTGATTCTAGTAACGCTGCCATCCCAAACCCTTGAGCTTGTTCAGATAGATTTTCAAGAAATTTTTCGTTTTCACTAAAGACGTTGTGATCACGCTTAATTTCCAAATACGTTTCAACTAACTGCTTTAACGTCTCTTCATCAGTTTCCCAATACTCTTTACGCTCAGCTTCTAACATACGTTCAATCATTTGCGCTAAGTTAGTAGGGTTCGACTCGTCAAAGAATTCACGCATGTCCATGTTGTATTTATCTTTCACATATACTTCGGCAAACTCCTGCCATTGCGCATTGGTTACACCCTCTGGGTACATAACCGTCCAACCCCAAAAGTTATTCAAACGGTCTAACATCATGCTGGCACCTGAATACCCTTCTTTTTGCGCTTCTTCAATCCAGCGCGGGTGGAAACTGCGATTGCGTAATTCACGGGCCATAAAGCGGTTAAAGCTTTCACTTTTTGCGTTATCACGTTCGCGTAAATTAGAAATCATCATCTCAGGGCTGGCACCATCGATATTACGAATCGCTAACGCCATACCACCAAAATACTGGAAAGGGTCATCACTGGTGTTCATTCCATAGAGATTGGATGAACGACTGAACAATACAGCATCTGTGCCTGACAAAGACTTTTCATATAAACCTGATACTTTATCACTCCAACGCTTTGCGTCATGACCAAAAGCATAACCCATGCGCTTTAAATACATATCAGATAGCTTACTGTCTTTTTCCCAAGTATCACTGGCCAATGCAGTATCCGCTAGGCCACTGCCGTACGCGCCGGTTTCATTACTGAACAAGCGAACGGTGGAAAGGTATTCTGCTTCATCTGCTTCCACCCCCTCTTCTAGCAGCTGCTTTTTTAACGCCACTGTATTGGTATAGATTGAATTGTTTTCTTCTTTCAGCTCAGCCACTTGTTTAATAGCTTTTGCAATCATTAACATCACATTAGGAAACGCATCACGATACAAACCAGTAGCCGACGCCACCACATCCACACGTGGACGTTTCAATTCATTGTATGGAATCACTTCCGTGCCACGTAAAAAACCATTTTGATCCCACTTTGGTTTTACTCCCATTGCGTATAATACCTGGCTTTCAAGCACACCGTGATGACGCATGGTTTCAAGGGACCATAAAGAGAAGGCTAATTTGTCTGGATATTCACCTTTTTCTTTGTAGTGATTCGCAATCAAATCCTCGACTAGTTTTTTACCTACTTCCCAAGCGGCCTTTGACGGCACCTTGGCTGGATTAAATCCAAGTAAGTTAACCCCTGTTGGCACCGCATCATGAGCACGCACTGGATCACCACCATAACCAACCGGTACAAACTGCCCGCTTAGTCCCTTAAGCATATTCTCCATTTCTTGTTGGCCACGGATGTTCTTAGCATGCTCTTCAGCTTTCACTAACTGTTCGGCTAATTCATCGCTAACATCCAGTTTTTGTTTTTCAACAATGTGTGCCCACAAAAGTTTAAACCCTGGGGTTTGATCGAGCTGAACCACATTATTGTCTTCCATTTTTTGCGAAAACACGTCAGGTGCTTGTTTAAGCTGAATATTTTCAGAAGCCTCAAACGGCTCAGCTAATTCTTTAAATTCATGACCTAACATCTGTGCCACTGTGGTCATCAAGTGTGGATCATTTAACGTTTCACCATAGGTGTGCACACCAAGCGGCTGAGATTCGCTTGCAAGTTCATGCATATAATCATGGGTTGCATGCATATATGCATCAAATGATGTTTCCAGTTGTTGCTCTGTGAAACCAATGTCTTCAAATATCTTTAATTTTTTAGAGAGCTCAATGATATTTTCTTGCACCACTTTTTTAGTTTTACCTTCTGAAAGTGTCATGTATTGCTCTAGCAACTCTTCTAGCTCAGCAAAGTCACCATAATAGCCAGCCTCAGCAAAACCTGGAGTCATATGTGACAACATGGTGGCGCGACCACGGCGTTTGGCCTGCATGGCTTCACCTACGTTATCCATGACAAACGGGTACACAATCGGTGTATTGCCAACGGTTAATTGCGGTGCATCGTAAATACTTAAACCACGCTCTTTACCGGTTAACCATTCTTGCGAACCGTGTGTACCTAAATGAATAAAGGCATCTGATGCGTGCTTTTGTTTGGCGTATAAATAAACAGCCAAGTAATAGTGATTAATAGCACTTGAAGTACTGTGATATAAAGCGGCATGTTTATCTTTGTCTTCGTTTCGACTTGGCTGAGTCATAACAATTAAGTTGCCAAGTTTCATTTGTGGAATAATAAACGCGGGCTCGCCATTAACATTGCGCACATAAAGATTATCTTTCGCTTCACCCCAGCGTTCAATGATTGGCTTACGCACATCATCTGGCAACGTATTCAACCAAGCATTGTAATCACTCACAGGAAGGTAATCGCTTAGACCTTGATCCATTAATAAATCCAAACCTGAACCGGTATAAAATGGGCGTAAAATCTTTCCAACCTGTTCAATTAATTCGTCAGAGGATTTTAAATCAATATCATAACCCTGCTCTTTTAATGCGATGGCAATATCTCGAATGGAGTCGGGTACATTTAAAAAAGCCGCTCCCATGTTTTTGTCACCCGGAGGATAGTTCCACATGAATAATGAAAGTTTTTTATCTGCATTAGATTTAACAGATAGCATACCCTGCTTAATAGCACGATCAGCTACCGCATCAATGTGATCTAACATAGGCACTTGATTGCGATTTTCATCCACAGTAGCCACCATGGTTGGGTCAATCACCCCAGCGCTTTCAGGCATCATTAAAAAGTAAGGTGACATCATGGCACTGATCCCCGCATGTGCGGCATCAAATGATGCTCGATCCCCATCTCGGTAAACAAGCCCGTGAATCACAGGCACCCCTACCGCCATAAAATCTTGTTTATTTTTTTCAGCTTCATGCAGCATGCGATAATTAATCAACGCATTCACATTGCCTTTGGCGATTTTTCTGAATCCTTCATGGGCATCCATCCCATCAAAAAAGAGGGCAAAACCCTTTCCGCCCTGTTTTTCAATGGACCTAATGGTCGCATCCACTACAGCTGTTTGCTCATTTTCAACCGCACTTCTGTGAATTAATACACCTACGGTAGAAGTCGCTTTAGATAATGCTATCCATTTAAAAAATGTATCCGTATCAGCAGTGATTAGGCCGTTATAATCAGGATGGTAAACGCCTACCTTTGGCACGCTGACTAAATCCCCTACTTTATTATCTTGTGAAAATGCAATATTGCCTAAATAAGCAAATGCATTTTCGTAGTTAGATCGCATGCCGTTGGAAAAGAAAGCTGATAATTCAAGGTTTTGTTGTTGATTAAAACCCACATTTAAGTGTCGCATGTTAAAACCAACGGCTATCGCTTTCTGCGATACCCCTTGTGATGCACATGCTTTCATGGCACCAGAGATTGGGCCATACATACCGGACGCAGCGTCTTGACTCACAGCTTGACTAATTACCACAGGATAGTCGCATAATGCTTTTAGCCCAGGCTTTTTTGAAAAACTCCGCGTGCTATACGCATCCAGTGACAAGTTCAGTTTTTCAGCTGATGCCTTTAAAATTTTTATTTTTGCAGAGGCCAAATGGTTATCCCCAATGTAGAGGATTTGTTTCTTAATATTGGGCGTATCAAGTTGCTCATTGCCAGCACTGAATGCCAGTGATGCAAACAAGGCGATAAACAACCCAATAAACGGTTTAATTAAAGTTTTCATATATCTGTGTCTATTTTAGGTTCTTGTTTTGTTCGTCCGCTGGCACATACACCATGGAGCCGTCTTTCATCTTGTATGCCGTACCCGATTTTTGACCATCGCCACTGCCGGTTTCACCTTGAGATTTGTACTGCTTAATTTCATTGCCTTCTTTTACAATGATTTCCATATTTGGCTCACCTTCATTTTTAATGACGGTGACGTTTTCAGCCGAAAAAGGATTTAAAGGATTTTGAGCGATGGAAATAATAAGCGCCGCGATCACCACCAAAAATACATCCACAAGATTGACCGCCGTAGTGATCGGGTCTAACTCTTCTTCCTCTGATAGAAAACGCATTAAGCACTCTCCACATTTGAATTTTGTACCGCTTTCAAAGATGTTGGCAGCTGAGTTTCAACTGCCAGCTCTAAACGCTCTTTAGCAATTAAAAGATCCTGGGCCAGCCAGCGCTTTTTAATGGATACCGCTACAAAGGTTAAAGACGCCGCCACAAGTGCAAAAATAACACCTGCAAATGCTATAGATAGGTTTTCTGAAATCCCTTGGATATTGCCATCGGCCAAGCTTTTAAGTGCCGGCCCCATTGGGATCATGGTGGCGATCAAACCTAACATCGGGGCCACCTTTGTCACCAGCTTAAGAAACTCCAAACGCTTAAAGGCAAATACTTCAACCGCATCAAAATCAGCTTTTAAGTTTACTGCTTGAAAGTTTTGTAATTCGTAACCTGCTACTGGCTGCTTCATCTTCGCGTGCTGAAATGCAGCCTTGTTTTTTTTGCGCTGCACGGCCTGCATGGCCACCTGGCCCAAGCTGTAAAACCCAAAAAAGAACACAAATAAAATGGCTAGCAATACAGGGGCTAATAAAAGATCGCTAATGCGATACATAAAAAATTCAATAGAAGAAATCATAAACATTCCATTCAGGCTTACCTAGAAGCCCATTTAGTATCATTTGTGAGCCTGAACCCTGCTTTGCATGCTCACAAAACAATCATCTCTGACTCTATTTTCGTAAATCTTATTGCGAATCCATCTCATTTGCAATAACATTGTCATATTCTGATTATTTTTAGACGTTTGCGACATGCAATTAAACCGATTAACAGCTATCTCATATTCCGCACTTTCCCTGCTTGGCCTTGGCATATTGAGCAGCTCCACTGCATACAGTGAAAGCACTTATGAACTGGAAAAAACCAGTGTCTTTGGCGTGGATTCAAATATTAGCCACTTGAGCCAGCAGCCTGTTCGCGTAGAAATGATCACAAAAGCCGAATTAGAAGCGACTCATGCCATTGATTTAAAAGACGCGCTGAAATACACAGCGGGCATTCAAATGCGTCAATTACGCGGTAAATCCGGAGAAGGGGTTTGGCTGCAAGGTTATGACTCTGACCGAGTGGCCGTTCTTGTTGACGGCCTACCCGTGGCGGCAGGTACCGGCAGCAGTGTGGACATTAATCAAATTGCCATTGGTGATGTTGAACGCATCGAAGTGAGTAAAGGCGCCATGTCAGCCATTTATGGCACCAGTGCAATGGGCGGCGTGGTTAATGTCATTACAAAAGCACCACAACAAGGTCAGCAAGCAAGCCTTACCTACACAGGTGGCACATGGGGTAGCCAAGACGAATCCAATGATCGAGTGCCCATGGGCAAGCAACACGTTCAAGCAGGTTACAGTTTTGGCAATGCCCACACTTTTGGGCAAATTTTTATTGATGAGCAAACCTCAAACGGGTTTCGCATTGAAGGCTCTGATGAAACTCAGGGTTGGCAAGGCAATAAATTAAATACCAGCATAAAAACCGTATTCACACTTAACGAAACCACTGAGCTTACGGTTTCACCCAGGTTATACAGAGAAGACATACAAACCATTAATGACAATGTCATTGGTGGTGTGGGAAAAGTGCCTAAAGCCAAAATAGACATCACAGAAAAAGATTATGCCTCTGCACTTTTGACCAAACAGGTTAACGATAAAAGCCTGTTCAAACTGAATTATAGTTTTGAAGATTTCCAAAATGAAAGTCGCCAAGACACCATTCAAACTGAACGTATCGAACAATCACGTACGACTGACATTGAACATTCAGGGGTTATCGCTCAATACGAATTAAGCCCAAATTATGTGAATAAATATGTGCTGGGCATTGAGTATCTTAATGACTCAATGAATGTCAAAACGCGCAAAGAAGAAAGCAGTGGCGCTACACCAGAAACCATTGAGGTCAATGATAAACAAGCTATAAACCGCAATGCTTTTTTTCAATTAAGTCGTCAAATAGACCCTGAAGTGGAAATGCTGATTAGCGGCCGCCTTAATGACAACCCTAAATATGGCCGTAACTTCTCACCCATGTTGAACTTTCAATTTTTACCCATGGATTTGTTACCAGGTGATTTAAGTTTTCGATTTGGCTATGGCCATGGCTACCGCACACCAAACATAAAAGAACTTTACTACTTTTTTGATCACTCTCACCTTGGTTATATTGTTGTGGGCAATGAAAACCTACAACCTGAATCCTCTAAAAATTGGCAAGCCAGTATGGAATGGCAACCCAATAAACAAACCAGTTTCGACATCAGTTTTTTCCATAATCGAATCAAAGACCTAATCAGTTCTGATTATGAAGACCCTGAATTAACTGAAGAGTTTTCAAACGAATACGGTTCCACCGTGACAGGAAATCAATACACCAATATTGAAAATGCCATCACGCAAGGCACGGAGCTAACACTTAGCTACGTTTTTAATGATCACATTAAATACCGTTTTGGTTATGCCTATCTTTCATCTGAAGATGAAAAAACAGGCAATGTATTAACCCAAAGACCAGAGCACGACATTAAGTTAAGTCTGGACGCATCCATTACAGAAAAAACATTGGCCACAGTTAAATATAACTACTCATCTGAACAATATTCAGATTCAGCCAATCTTAATGAGACACCGGCATTCAGCCAAATCGATTTAAAACTGAATTACGACCTTAATAAAAATATCAAGTTGTTTGGCGGTGTAAATAATTTAACCGCAGAACAAAAAGAAACATTTGATGGGAAAGATCTTCGCCCAGATGAAGGCCGCTATACCTATGTTGGCATAACAATAAAAAACTAACGCCGATAAAACTCTAACTAACAATGAATACTCGGGACTAATAATGAAACATTCACTTAAAATTGCGCTGCTTGCCAGTTCAAGCTTACTGGTTGCATGTGGCTCAAGCGATGACAGCACCAGCGATAATACTGACGGACGCGATAATAGCGGCAGCCAAGCCAACTATGTGGCTTTTGATGCGACACAGGGTAAAGTTAATTTGGATTTAGAGTCTGGGCATACAGTAACAGATGCTGAACAATGGCATATGTCTTACCAAAAGTACGTTGGCTTTAGCGTTAATGGTGGCATCTCTGGTGATGGTGATGTTTCTGCTTGTGTGGCTCACACACCTGAGGGGGTTTATGACGCTGACAACATGCCAGTGCAAGCTGAATTTGAAGCATTAACTTATGACAATACTCTTGCCGATTTTAATGCTGTAAACATTGCAAGCTGTGAAGAAAGTGATTTCGTCACTGACAGCATCAAAACACAAATCGAGCTTTTAGATTGGGCTAGCTACGACTATAGCAACCATAGCTTCTCACTTAACACATCTGCTGATAACGGTTGGATTTTACAATCCGCTAGTAAAAACGATTTAGACAGTTACGAGTATGCTCGAGTTAAAGTGGCCTCTTTAGATTATGAGTCTGGCGTAAACTATGCGATCACATTCAGTACTGAAATGTGGGATACAAACACTGAAACGTTTCTAGCAGCACAAGTCTCTCCTGAATTAAATTTCACCAGTGAGCGCGTCTATTGGGATATGGAAACCAACGCTGTCGTAACCAGCAGTGACGACTGGGATCTAAGCATTACAATTAACGGCCGCTCTTGGGATATTCAAACGAATGGAGGCAGTTCTGGTACAGGCGAAGCGGCCATCGGCTTCCTTATCGCTGACTCTGCTGAGCTAGTAACAAATCCAGCAGCAAGCCACAGTGGCGATGTTTACAAATACGATTCTGATGCAGCTGAGTCCGCTTTAAACGGCCCTGGTAGCTATGGCGCGTTTAGCTATGGTGTGGCTGGCGGCCATAACATGTGGCCTAACTTCACCACTTACCTATTTAAAGATGGCGAACGCTATTTTAAAGCACAAGTTATCAGCAACTATGGCGAAGATGGCACCTTAACCAGTGGCAACCTATACGTACGCTACGAAGAAGTAATCGAGTAACATCAATAGATTACCCTGCTGGCCTTTAATTAAGGCCAGCAGACTCTTATAAGCACGCCCCTCATTACCAAGCCCTACAATTCACTGCATCAAAGTCAAAGTAACAAAGAAATTTGGGCGCCTGATGTCGCATCTCACCTTGTTTCTGTTTGGTTCACGACTAGGCTTATATAAAGCCCTTTCTGACCTATAAGCTCCTATGGCCCTGTTTTCATTTCTAAAAAAGACGTCCACAACTGCCGAGCAATCCAAAGTTCAGCAGCTAGAGGCTGAAATCGTGGAGCTTAAGAAACAACTGGGCAATGCGGATATGTCACAGTTGGCCGCGCGCGAATTGCATAACCATGTGCAAGATGTGGTCACTGAAAATAAAGCCATCAATGAGCTCATGTTTGAGACCGTTTACAGCGTGAACGACATACATGATCTTGTAAGCAGTAATGCCGCTGAGCTTGGTGCTGAGCGCACCAACCTAAAAGAAAATGAAAGCACCTTTGGGCAAATTGGCGTCATCCTTAATCAGGTAAGCACCAGTCTTGAAAAAATCATGGGCACAGCTTCCAATACCAAAGATCAAATGCAGGGCTTAAAGAGCTCATCCTCTCAAGTGAATGACAGCCTCAAACAAATTGAAGATGTCAGCAAGCAAATCAACCTATTAGCTTTAAACGCAGCCATTGAAGCGGCGCGCGCGGGCGAGCAAGGCCGTGGCTTTGCCGTAGTGGCCGATGAGGTACGCACACTGGCAGGACAGACAGATAAAACCACTGAAAAAATTGTCAAAGTCATTGCTGAGTTACACGATCAAATTGAAACCATTTCATTGGATATACAAGACATCCATGAAAACAGTTACAGCCTCAAAGACATTACAGGCAATGTGCATTCATCTGTAGAACTCATAACCGAACTTTCACGCAATATGAATTTGATTATTGCCCGTAGCACCAACGAAAGTTATATCCAAGTGGCCATGCTTAGCCTTACCTTTTTTAAGTCTCGTATTTATGAATTAGTGGTCACCAGCGAATACGATGATGAAGCCATGGAAAATATTAAAGATCACAGCGTTGGTCGCTTTGGCCGTTGGTATTATGAAGGACTGGGTCATCAAACATTTCAGCATTTACAAACTTATAAATCCATAGAAATGGATTTAAAAGCCATGCATACCAATGCATTTCATGCACTTGAGCATGCTAAGACAGGCTCTGTGGATAACAAAATTAGCGCTTTAAAAGAGATGGAAAAACACAGCAAGGCCTTAATAAAAGCACTATGCGGATTAAACGAAGAGCTGCATACCATGGCACAACATGCCATGAACGCCCCAGAAGACGAAGATATTCTGTTTTAGACCGTCCAACCTATTACTACGAATATGCCCGCCCTCTCAACCCTAGTTAAATAAATAAGCCTGCCACTCTGGTAGCCACCGCCTTTTATCCGGATAATGCCTGCATATTTTGAAGAGTCTGAACTATGTTTGAGTTATGCAATATTGATGAGATAAACGAAGGGCAAAGTAAAGGCTTTACCCTAGATGGGCAAAATATCTTTATTGTTAAAAAATACCAAAAGATTCACGGCTATTTAAATGCCTGCCCTCACCTTGGTATTCAATTAGAAATGGTGCCGGATCAATTTCTTGATAGCACACACTCCTTGATTCAATGCAGCATGCATGGGGCGTTATTCAAAATCGAAGATGGTTTGTGTTTGAGCGGCCCGTGCTTTGATCAAAAGCTCACGGAGCTTGAGATAAAAGAACAAGATGGAAAGTTGTTTGCCATCTTACCGTAAGCGAGTTAACCCAATTTTTAACACTCAGCTTTATTCACTAGTAACAAAATACTATTAAATAGACACTGACAGTTAACCACTATTCAGAAGCAGAGCGCCGACACCCGAGTATGGCGCTTTCTATTTTTTCAAAATCAACATCAGCTTGAGCGATGATTTCTATTTTTGTAGTATTGTTTGATGGGTCACTTCCATCAAGGTCATCTCGCGTTAATGACTCATCGGCTTGCTGGATATTCACATACAAACATTGATCTTGTGAATAAATAACGGCTTTTATGCGTAAAACCAACGAGGAAAAACCTTTCAACGCTCTTTCTATTTCAGTTAAATCAAAGAAGTTATCTTTGTTATCAGCTTCGAATACCCAGCCCCAGCTCGTAAAACCATCCTGTATTTTTTTGAAACGTTGAAAACCTGAGCAATCATCTACCGATTCATTATCTAAGGTATGTGCATCAAGCGCTTTAAATAAAAAGCTAAAACCTTTCTTTATTTCTTTTGTTGCGGGCTTCGTAACTTTTTCAAAAAGCAACGATTGCGCAATTTCGCCATTCACAACATCAACTGTTTTAACCGATCCAAAATCATGATCTTCAAGATAATCATTTGCCTTTGATTTATCTTGTTCGCTGGCTTCATCTGACTTATTGAATATGAAAACATCCGCCACGGATAATTGCTGTTTATACACAGGGCTCTTTAAGTAGCGATCATCATTAAAGTGCCTAGCGTCTAAAATAGTCAGAGTGTTTTGAACATCTAAAACGTCTTTGTAATTATCACCGTTTAATACCTTTAACACCTCTTTTGGGTGACCAAGACCTGTGGGTTCAATTAACAGACGATCCGGTTTGGCTTCTTTGATAAGCTGGTTTAAAGCTACTGCCATTGGTAAACCAGCACTGCAGCACATGCAGCCACCAGGAATTTCTTTAATATACACAGACGCACCCGCAGGTTTTTCACGCGCCACATCCCCTTCAATAAGTTCTGCGTCCAAACCCACTTGGCCAAACTCATTCACTAAAACAGCCCAGCGCTGCGTTGCCGGCTTGTGCTTTAATAAATATTGAATGGCCGTGGTTTTACCAACACCCAAAAACCCCGTAATAATATTACAAGGAATATTGTTAAAAGCTTGATCTGATTTCACATGTATTCTCTAGGCCCATTTATAGACATAAACATGAGCATTAATCACGATTGCGACAACGCTCTGCCGGAAAATTTAATTGCGTCAGCATATAGGCTTTTAATTCTTCATTATAAGCTTGTTTATCTAAAGCCTGTGCCATGCATGTCATCCATGCATCTTTTTCTGCGGTTCCAATTTCTAGATGCTGGTGTGCCATAGGAATGGAGATAGCGCCATACTTCTCTTTAAACAAACGTGGGCCCCCTGTCCAACCTGATAAAAAGCAGGTTAGCTTGTCGCGCGACACTTCATTATTAGCCGGGTGCATATTGAATATTTTTTCCGCCTGTTTCAGACTGGCCATAATGTCATAAAAATCATCTACCAACTTTTTAATACCATCATAGGCCCCTAGCGCCTGATAGGTCGCATCTTCTTGACCATAGAGCTTTGTTTGTTGTGTTTCTGTTTCTGAACTGCTCATTGTATTTCCTCGCTATGCCTGCGGATAAAGCGCATTGGGCATTTTGATAGTTTTTTATTGGGGGCTTGCGCATGATCTTCAGTTAAATATTTGAAGACTGAACAAATGCGTTCTTTATCATCGCTCTTGCGCATCATATCCAGTTAAGCCTTTGAGCCCTGAACAAATACGCTCCTTGCCATCGGCTCTGGCATCCTCGGCAATTGCTCCTGCATTGCCCTAATGAAATACATCCATGTATTAATGCTTCGCTCTACCGACTACATCCATATAGTCGTCCATGGCACCGCGCTATACGACCTCCATGGATGGAGGAAGTGTAAGTTTTGCAGGAGCAAACACTTACCCGTCGTCCTGAACATAAAAAAACACCCGACGATTGTCAGGTGCTTAGGGTGTTAATTAGATTTTTTGTTAGCCTTCTTTTTGCGAGCTTTTACTTTGTCTCGCTTGGCTTGGCGTATGTCTTCAGTTTGTTTCAAACGTTCACCACGTTTAGATTTATTAAAGATACGATCTTCTTTTTTATTACTGAACGGGTTATCCCCGGATTTAAATTCAAATCGAATTGGCGTACCGCTTATTTTCAAAACTCGGCGGAAGGTATTGGCAAGATAGCGTTTGTAACTATCAGGCAATGAACTGGTTCGGTTACCGTGCACAACTACGATCGGTGGATTCATGCCCCCTTGGTGCGCATAACGCAATTTAATACGCTGACTGCCCACAACCGGTGGCTGGTGATCCATAACCGCATCTTCAAGAATACGCGTTAGCTGGCTAGTGGAGTGATTCATGTAAGCACTTTGATAAGCTTCGTCTACTGAATCATATAAATGGCCAACACCTGTGCCGTGTAATGCTGAGATAAAGTGAATATCAGCCCAGTCTGCAAAATTCAAACGGCGTTCAATTTCTTTTTTCACAAAGTCTTTTTGCTCTGTGTCCATGCCATCCCATTTGTTAAGCGCAATCACCAAAGCACGGCCTGCGTTTAATACAAAGCTCAGCATGGTTAAGTCTTGCTCTACCACACCGTCACGGGCGTCAATTACCGCAATACAAACGTTACTGTCTTGTATGGCTTGAAGCGTTTTAACAATGGAGAATTTTTCAGCGGCTTCGGTAATATTTTTACGACGACGCACACCGGCTGTATCAATTAAGGTGTAATTTTTTTCATGACGTTCGTAAGGAATATATACGCTATCCATGGTGGTACCGGCTTGGTCAAATACCACAACACGCTCTTCACCTAACATGCGGTTAACCAAGGTAGATTTACCTACGTTTGGTCGACCAACAACAGAAAGCTTGATACCGCGAATTTTCTTTTCAGCTTCGTCTTCTTCACTTACATCAAACTCTGATGGCAGCTCTTCTAATACTTTATCCATCAAAACCGTGATGC